>Ga0307512_10002540_pt1 | contig 22823 bp, 21 predicted proteins | sample 14_EM_MG_FD_200267 | JGI IMG/M metagenome (GOLD analysis project Ga0307512, IMG submission 200267) | Populus trichocarpa ectomycorrhiza microbial communities from riparian zone in the Pacific Northwest, United States - 14_EM | ecosystem: Host-associated > Plants > Roots > Unclassified | place...
GGCCCGCTCTGTACTTGGCGCACCCGGGCATGTAAGTATTGGATCCAATCTGCTGCTGATCGGATGCCGATGGAGGGTACGTGCTCAAGCGCGAGGAGAATGAACGCGTCACTCGCTCCGGTCCGGGCACTCCCCTCGGCCGGCTGCTGCGGGCGTACTGGCAGCCCGCCGCGCTGGTCTCCGAGATGCCGGCCGACCGGCCGGTCAAGCCCGTTCGGCTGATGAGCGAGGACCTCGTGCTGTTCCGGCGCGACGACGGCGGCTGGGCGCTGGTCGGGCGCTTCTGCGCGCACCGGGGCGTCGACCTCGCCTTCGCCCGGCACGAGGACGGCGGCCTGCGCTGCCTCTATCACGGCTGGCTCTACGGGCCCGACGGGCGGTGCCGGGAGCAGCCCGCCGAGCCCGAGCACAGCCGGTTCGCCGAGAAGATCCGGATTCCCAGCTATCCGTGCGTCGAGCGCAACGGCATCGTCTTCGCCTATCTCGGCGACGGCGAGCCGCCGCCGTTTCCGCACTACGACTGCTTCCAGGCGCCGGAGGAGTACACCTTCGCGTTCAAGGGGCTCTGGGAGTGCAACTGGCTGCAGGGGGTGGAGGGCGGCATCGACCCGAGCCACGTCTCGTTCCTGCACCGGTTCCTCGACGAGGACCCGCGCGACACGTACGGCCAGCAGTTCAGCGAGGTCGTCGAGGGCACCGGCAGCAAGCTGTCCAAGCTCGTCGGCGAAAGTTTCCGGCCCGACATCGAGGTCGAAGAGGCCCCGCACGGGCTGCGGGTCTACGCGCTGCGCCGATTGACCGACGAGCTGCGCCACGTACGCATCACGAATCTGGTTTTTCCCAATGCCTTTGTCGTGCCCTTCGGCAACAGCAAGGTCTTCTGCCAGTGGCACGTGCCGATCGACGACGAGAACCACTACTGGTACATGATCTTCTACGACTTCGCCGAGGAGACCGACCAGGCGACGCTGCTCGCCCAGCGGCTCAGCCAGGTGTCTCTGCCGGACTACCGGCCGCTGCGCAACCGGTCCAACAACTGGGGTTTCGACCCGAGCGAGCAGCGCGACCTCACCTACACCGGGATGGGCCTGGACATCAACGTCCACGACCAGTGGGCGGTGGAGAGCATGGGCCGGGTGCAGGACCGCACGACCGAACGGCTGGGCGTCTCCGACCGCGCGGTGACCGCGAACCGGCGGCTGCTGCTGAAGGCGATCGACGCGTTCGAGGCCGGCGCCACAGTGCCGGCGCGGGCCGTGGACGAGACCGGCGCCGCCGCGCTGACCGGGCCGCTCGCCGTGGACACGGTCGCGCCCGCCGACGGCTGGGAGCGGACCTGGCGCGAACGGGAGGCCGAGCGGCGCGGCAAGTCACCGTGGGCGGTGGCCGGTGCCTAGCGTGGACGAACGCCCGGTGGCCGAGGGCGGCAACGGCTGGAACGCGCGCCCGCTGCTCGCCGCGGACCGGGGCGGCTTCGTGGACCGGCACGGGCTGTGGACCGAGGCCCAGTACGCGGCCGCCGGGCACCTGCGCCGGGTGGTCGACGAGCTCGGCATCGAACTCATCCGGTTCTCGTTCGCCGACCAGCACGGCGTGCTGCATGGCAAGACCCTGACCCGGGCGGCGCTCGGCACCGCCCTGCGCTCCGGCGTCACCGCGCCCTCGTCGTTGCTGCTCAAGGACACCTCCGGGCGGTCGGCCTACCCGGTGTTCGAGGCCGACACCGGGGTGGGCGTGGGCGGCTTCGCCGGCGCCGGGGACGTCGTGCTGGTCCCGGATCCGGCCACCTTCCGGGTGCTGCCCTGGGCGCCGCGGACCGGCTGGGTGCTGTGCGACCTGCGGTTCCCGGACGGCTCCGCCGTACCGTTCTGCTCCCGCAGCCTGCTGCGCGCCCAGCTGGACGCACTCGCCGAGGCCGGCTACGCGATGACCGTCGGGGTGGAGCTGGAGTTCCACGTGTTCCGGGCCGCCGAGCCGACGCTGAGCGACGACCGGGTGGGTGCGCCGGGAACGCCCGGGCGCGCCCCGCTCGTCTCGCCGGTCAGCACCGGCGCGCAGCTGCTGCACGAGGAGGGCCTCGACCGCGTCGACGACCTGGTCCAGACCCTGCACCGCGGCCTGCACGATCTCGACCTGCCGCTGCGCTCGGTGGAGCTGGAGTTCGGGCCCAACCAGCTCGAGATCACGCTGCAGGCGGCCGAGGCGGCCCGCGCCGCGGACGACGTCATCCTGGTCCGCTCGGCGATCCGGCAGCTCGCGCGCCGGACCGGCTATCACGCCACCTTCATGGCCCGGCCGGCCGGCGCCGCCACCGCCTCGGCGGGCTGGCACCTGCATCAGTCGTTGCGCGATCGGGACACCGGCGCGGCGGTCTTCGACGACCCGCGGCTGATGTCGCCGACCGCGCGGCACTTTCTGGGTGGGTTGCTGGCCCACGCGCGGGGGGCCGCCGCGTTCACCACGCCGACCGTCAACGGCTACAAGCGTTACCGGGCGTACTCGCTGGCGCCGGACCGGGTCTGCTGGGGTGCGGACAACAAAGGTGCGATGGTCCGGGTCGTGGGCGGCGGCCAGGATTCCGGCGTACGCCTGGAGAACCGCTCCGGCGAACCGGCGGCGAACCCGTACCTCTACATCGCGGCGCAGATCGTCAGCGGCCTGGACGGGCTGCGCCGGGAGCTCGACCCGGGCCCGCCGGTGACCGACCCGTACGCCGCCGCGGCCCCGCCGCTGCCCACCTCGCTGGCGGAGGCGGTCGACGCGCTGGCGGCCGACCCGGTCTTCGCCGAGGCGCTCGGCGCCGAGATGGTCGCCTGGTACGCCCACCTCAAGCGCGACGAGTTCGCCCGTTATCTGGCCCACGTCTCGGATTGGGAGCAGCGTGAGTACTTCGATCTCTTCTGAGGGGACCCTGCCGATGCGGCTGCGCCCGGTCGAACCGTTCCTGATCGACGGCGAGTGGCTCGCGCCCGGCGACCGGGACACGTTCGCGGTGCTGGACCCGGCGAGCGGCGAGACGCTGACCCGGGTCGCGCAGGCGACGCCGGCGGACGTGGACGCGGCCGTCGCGGCGGCCGGGCGGGCGTACGCGGACCGCCGCTGGAGCGGCCTGCCGCCGCTCGAACGCACCCGGATCCTGGCCCGGATCGCGGATCTCATCGAGGAGCACCTCGAGGAGCTGGCGGTGCTGGAGACGCGGGACAACGGCAAGCCGATCGAGCGGTCGCGGGCCGACACGGCGTTCGGGGCCAAGGACTTCCGGCACTTCGCCGGCGCGCCGTCGCGGCTCACCGGCACCGTGGTGCCGATCGACGGCGGCGGCCACCACGTCTACAGCGTGCTCGAGCCGGTCGGGGTGGCGGCGCTGATCCTGCCGTGGAACTTCCCGATCATGACGGCCTGTCACAAGCTCGCCCCGGCGCTGGCGGCCGGGTGCCCGGTCGTGGTCAAGCCGGCCGAGCAGACGCCGCTGACCATGCTGCGGCTGGCCGCGCTGTGCGCCGAGGCGGGCCTGCCGGACGGGGTGCTCAACGTGCTCACGGGCGACGGGGCGGTCGGCGCCGCGCTGGTCGCGCACCCCGGCGTGGCCAAGGTGTCGTTCACCGGTTCCACCGAGGTCGGCCGGCGGGTGATGGCCGCCGCGGCACCGACCACCAAGCGGCTCACCCTGGAACTGGGCGGCAAGAGCCCGAACATCGTGTTCGCGGACGCCGACCTGGACGCGGCCGTGCTGACCGCGATGCGCGCCTCGTTCGGCCACTCGGGGCAGATGTGCACGGCCGGCAGCCGGCTGCTGGTGCAGCGCTCGATCGCCGACGAGATGCACGAGCGGCTGGTCGCGGCGACCCGCAAGGTGCCCGTCGGCAACGGCCTGGACGGCGGCGTCACGGTCGGGCCGCTGGTCTCCGAGGAGCAGCGGCAGCGGGTGCTCGCGTACATCGAACAGGGTGTCAAGGAGGGCGCCACGCTGGCCATCGGCGGGCAGGTGCCGGATCGGCCCGGCTATTTCGTGGAGCCGACGCTGTTCACCGGCGTCACCAACGACATGGTGATCGCCCGGGAGGAGATCTTCGGCCCGGTGGCCGGGGTGATCACGTTCTCCGACGAGCAGGAGGCGGTCGCGATCGCCAACGACACCTCCTACGGGCTCGCCGCCGGGGTGTGGACCCGGGATCTGTCCCGGGCGCACCGGATGGCCGCGGCGCTGCGGGTCGGCACGGTCTGGGTGAACACCTACAACATCTTCGATCCGGCGCTGTCGTTCGGCGGCGTCGGCGACTCCGGGCAGGGCCGCGACCTGGGCGACGAGGCGCTGCGGGGCTTCTGCGAGAGCAAGGGCGTAGTGATCGCCCTGTGACGACCGACCTCCCTGCCCTGAGCGAAGCTCGCGCCGACGGGATCCAAACATTGCCGCTTGACATCCAATTCCTGCGAGCCGCGACGCCCGGCACCCGGTATGCCCACCACTTCAACGCCGCCGGCTCCGCGTTGCCCAGCGACACGGTCCTGCGCACGGTCGTCGAGCACCTCGCGCTGGAGTCCCGCATCGGTGGCTATGAGGCGGCCGAGACTGCCAAAGACCGGACCGAGGCGGTGTACGCCGCGGCGGCCCGGCTGATCGGCGCGCGCCCCGACGACATCGCCCTGGTGGAGAGCGCGACCGTGGGCTGGCACCGGGCGCTCGACGCGCTGGCGCTGCCGGTCGGCGGCCGGGTGCTCGCCGCCGCGTCCAGCTACGTCAGCTCCGCGTTGCATCTGCTGGAGCTGCGTCGCAGCCGGGGCGTCGTGGTCGAGGTGCTGCCGGTCGACGCGACCGGCGCCACCGACCTGGACGCGCTGGCGAAAGCCCTGCGCGGCCCGGCCGCACTGGTTACCGTCGCCCATGTGCCGACCTCCTCGGGCCTGGTCGAACCGGTCCCGGCGATCGGCGCGCTGACCTCGGCGGCCGGGGTGCCGCTGCTGCTGGACGCCACCCAGTCGCTGGGCCAGCTGCCGCTGGACGTCGGCACGGCCGGGGTGGACATCGCGGTGGGCACCGGGCGCAAGTTCCTGCGCGGGCCACGCGGCACGGGCTTGCTGTACGTCAGCCCGGCGATGCGCGAGCTGATGCACCCGACGCACCCGGACATCCGCGGCGCCCGCTGGAACGCCGACGGCGGGTTCGAGGTGACGCCCGGCGCCCGGCGCTACGAGACCTGGGAGGCCGCGCACGCGTTGCGGCTGGGCCTGGGCGCGGCGCTGGAGGAGACGCTCGCGCTGGGCGTGCCTGCCATTCATCGGTACGTCAGCTGGCTCGCTGGGCAGTTGCGGGCGGCGCTGGCCACGGTGCCGGGGGTCCGGCTCACCGACCCGGTCGCCGCAACGGGCGGGATCGTGACGTTCGTGCGTGACGGGGAGGATCCGCACGAGACGGTCCGGGTGCTGCGCGCCGCCGGGGTGCATCTGGTGTCGGTGCCGGCCGGGCACGGGCAGTGGGATCTCGGCCGGCGCGGGCTGGACGCCGTGGTGCGGGCGTCGGTGCACGTCTACAACAACATGGATGATGTCGGGGCGCTCGCCGGCGCGCTGCGGGGTAGGCGCGGAATCCCTGGCGCCTACTCGCCCACACCAGCCGGCCACGTCGGCGGTCCACCCACACCCGGCGGCCAAGCCAGCAACTTATCCACACCAGCCGGCCACGTCGGCAGCCCATCCACACCCGGCAACCAAACCAGCAACCTATCCACACCAGGCAACCACATCGGCGGCCCATCCACACCCGGCGGCCAAACCGGCGGCGCGCCAGCCGCCGCCTACCCAGAACCGTCCGCACTGGGTGGCCGGGCGGCCGAAGCGGTGCAGTGGACCGGGCCGGGAGGCGAAGCGGCGCCCGGCGCGGGCGATGCTCCGGCGTTCGTGCGCAGCGCCGGGCACGCGGAGGTGATCGTGGTCGGCGCGGGCATCCACGGCAGCGCGGCGGCCTGGCACCTGGCCCGCCGCGGCGTCCGGGTGGCGCACCTGGACGCGTTCCCGGACGGGCACACCGCCGGCTCGTCGCACGGGCACACCCGGATGATCCGGCGCGCGTACCCGTCGGAATTCTGGGACGACCTGGTCGCTCGGGCCTACGCGGCCTGGGCCGACCTGAGCGCAGCGGCCGGCACGACGCTGGTCACCACGACCGGCGGCCTGTTCGCCCGGACCGACGGCGACGAAGGGCTGCGCGGCCCGGACTGCCGCACCGTGACGCACACGGAGGCCGCGCAGATCTTCCCCGGACTCCGCCTCGGACCGGGTTGGTCGGCGCTGTACGACCCGGCGGCCGGCATCGTCGACGCCGCCGCGGCGATGCGCTCACTGCGCGAGTTGGCCGTGGCGCACGGCGTGGACCGCCGGCCGGGGCATGCCGTGCGGTCCTGGCGAGCCGACGGCGCGGGGGTCCGGGTGAGCACCGACGCGGGCGAGTTGACCGCCGACCGGCTCGTGGTCTGCGCCGGTCCCTGGACCGCGTCCCTGCTCCCCCAGTTCCAACCCGTGCTCGAGGTGGTGCGGATCGTCAACGTCTTCCTCGGCGCGACCGCGCCGCACCTGGTCCACTCGCCCCGGCTCGGCCCGTTCTCGGTGCACGTGCCGGGAACCGGTCTGCTGTACGGAATTCCGGCGTTCCGCGGCAGCGCCCTCAAGGTGGGCCTGGACCACGGGCCGGCCGACGATCCGAGCCGACCCCAGCGACCGCCGACACTGGACGAGATCGCGCCGCTGGTGGCGCTGGCCCGCCGGTTCCTGCCCGGCACCGACGGAACCGTGGTGGACGCGCTCGCCTGTCGCTACACGATGGCGCCGCGCAACCGCTTCGCGATCGGCGAGCTGCCCGGCGTGCCACAGGTGCTGATGGCGGCGGCCTGCTCGGGACACGGCTTCAAGTTCGGCCCGGCGGTCGGCGCCGCGCTCGCCGACCTGACCACCGGCGTGGCCCGCCCCGACCTGGCCGCCCTGTCCCCGGCCGCGATGGGAGTGCCGGCATGAGCGCCTGCACCGAGCGGCACACGGCCGCGCCGAACAACGATATGGCAGGCGAGGGCCAGAAGGGCATGCCTAAGGAGGCTCAGCCATGACCCGACCAGACCCAGCCACCAACCACGACCCGGGCCCCCGCGGGAGCCGGCCAGCCGTCAACCGCGGCCCGTGCCGCGGCGGGGGTCAGCCGCGGAAGACGGTGGCGGAGCGGCGTTCGTACCAGCGGGCCAACTGCTCGCCGGCGCTGATCACGTGGGCCTGCATCTCGCGGCGGGCCAGCTGCGCGTCGTCGGCGGCCAGGGCCGCGATGATGCGTTCGTGCTCGGCGAAGTTGTCCTCGCGGTGGCGCGGGTTGTCCTGCAGCACCAGCGCGGACACGTTGCGGGGGAAGGCCTCGTTGATTTCCTTGATCACTCGGGCCAGTCGCTCGTTGCCGGCGAAGCCGTGGATGAGCGTGTGGAACTGGTCGTTGGCCACCGTGCTCGAGCCGTCGGGGCGGATGGCGCCGGGGCGCAGCGATTCGTTCGCCGCGCGCAGCTCGTCCAGGCCGTCGCGGGTGATCCGGCTGACCGCCCGCTCGCAGGCCAGGCCCTCCAGCTCGGCGCGGACCTCGTACGTCTCGCGGACGTCCCACGGCGCCGGCACCCGCACGACGGCGCCGCGGTTGGGCACCACCTCGATCAGGCCGCCGGTCTGCAACTGGCGCAGCGCCTCGCGCACCGGGGTCCGGCTGACGCCGAGCGCCTTGGCCAGCTCGGCCTGGCGCAGCTGGGCACCGATGGGGATGTCCCCGGACATGATCCGGGTCCGGATCGCGGCGGCGGTCTCGTCGACGAGCGCGCTGCTCGCGGGTGTGTCCATCATGTCCCCGTCTGGTCCGGCGGTTGATGCAAGCACGATAGCAAGTTCCGCCCCAATTTTGTCGCCCATCGCTCCACTTTTGGATCCAGTGACCATTCCAATGGATCCAACTATGCCGTACCTTCATGCTAGTCGACCAGCCACGTCGACATTCGCCCAGCCGCCGGGAGGGAACCGATGACGTGCCATCCGACCGCGGCGGTGGCTACCGCCCGCTCGCACCCGCTCGACCCGCTGAGCCCGGCCGAGATCGCCGCGGCCGTGGCGACCGCACGCGCGGACGGGCGGCTCGGCGAGCGGACCCGGTTCTGGGGCGCCACCCTGGACGAGGAGCACGCCCGACAGGTCGTCGCCGGGCACGCCCCGGCCGATGAGATCAAGGTCGGCCTCGTCGCGATGGACTACAGCGGCAGCGCGGCCTGGGAAATCGACATCCTGCTCGGCGCGCAGCCGCGCTGTGTGGACTGGCGCCCGGTGGATCCCCGCCGGCCCGGCATCACCTCCGACGAGGCGCGCGCCGCGGCCCGGGCCTGCCGGGAGAGCCCGCTGTTCCAGGAGGCGCTGGCCAAGCGGGGCATCCACGACGTCTCGCTGGTGATGATCGACGCGGAGTCGATGGGCGGATTCGAGCCGGCCGAGTACGCCGGCCGCCGGCTCACCTGGGGCACCGTCTGGCATCGCACGGCCGAGGACGACAACGGCTACGCCCGCCCGGTGCAGGGCGTCATCCCGATCATCGACATGCACAGCATGCAGGTCCTCGAGGTCGAGGACCACGGCGTCGTGCCCGTCTCCGAGGAGGCCGGCCCGCTGCACCGCGGCGGCTGGGGGCCGGACCGCCCCGGCCTGCGGCCGCTCGACGTCGTGCAGAGCGCCGGGCCCAGCTTCACCGTCGACGGCTGGCGGGTCGACTGGCAGGGCTGGCGCTTCCGGGTCGGCTTCACCCACCGCGAGGGCCTGGTCCTCTACGACCTCGAGTTCGCCGGCCGCAGCGTGCTGCGCCGGGCGGCCTGCAACGAGATGTACGTGCCCTACCTGGACAGCAACTCGACGCAGTACCGCAAGAACTTCTTCGACTGGGGCGAGTACGGCGCCGGCCCGCTGACCAACTCGCTGGCGCTGGGCTGCGACTGCCTCGGCGTCATCCACTACTTCGACGCCACGGTGCTGGGCGGCGACGGCGAGCCGGCCGTCATCGAGCAGGCCGTCTGCCTGCACGAGGAGGACGCCAGCATCCTCTGGAAGCACAACGACCTGCGCCGCGGCGTCAGCGAGGTACGCCGCAGCCGGCGCCTGGTCATCTCGAACTTCCAGACGGTGGCGAACTACGACTACGGCTTCTACTGGTCGCTGTATCAGGACGGGCGGATCGAGCTCGAGGTGAAGCTGACCGGCATCCTGTCGGCCTCGGGCATCGAGGAGGGCGACACCGCGCCGTACGGGCGGGTGGTGTCGAGCCGCGTGCAGACCCCGACCCACCAGCACTACTTCGGGCTGCGGCTGGACACCGCGATCGACGGGGAGTTGAACCGGCTGGTCGAGGAGCACGCCGAGGCGGAGCCGGATCCGGAGCGCAACCCGTACGGCAACGCCGTGCGCAACGTGCGCACCGCGTTCACCCGGGAGTCGCAGGCCGCCCGGCGCACCGATCCGGCGACGGCCCGGCACTGGCGGGTGGAGAGCAGCACGGCCACCAACCGGTACGGCGAGCCGACCGCGTACCGGGTGCGGATCCCGGACACCACCCGCTCGTTCGGCCTGCCCGCCTCGATGATGGCCCGCCGGGCGCCGTTCATCCACCAGCACCTCTGGGCCACCCCGTACGACCCGGCCGAGCGTTTCATCGGCGGGCAGTATCCGAACCACGCCGAGCCCGGCTCGGACGGCGTGCACGTCTGGCAGCAGCAGGACCGCTCGATCGACGGGGTGCCGCTGGTGCTGTGGCCCGTGCTCGGCGTGCATCACCTGCCCCGGCCCGAGCAGTGGCCGGTCATGCCGGTGGAGACCATCCACCTGTTCCTGGAGCCGGACGGGTTCTTCGACCGCAATCCGGCGCTCGACATCCCCGACCCCGCGGCCACCGCCGACGGGAGCACCTGCTGTTCCTAGCCCCGGACCGAATCGGCAATCAGACCTTCACATCCGCGACACGAGACGGCAGCGGCCGCGAGGCACGCTGGTTGGATCCAAAACTAAAGATATTAGATCCTATCTTTGCGAGATACCACGCAATGCTGAACGTTCAAGGAGCTGTCCCGGATGACGACGGACTCGATAGCCAACCGCCCCTACTCCCGCCGTGCCCTGCTGCGCGGCGCCGGCCTGCTCGGCATGGGAGCCGGCTTCGGCATGACCGGCCTGCTCAGCGCCTGCGGCGTCGCGGCTGACGAGAAGAGCAGCAGCGGCGGCACCCTGACGCTGGGCATCGACGGCACGAGCGCGGTCAACGACCCGGCCTTCTACACCACCCTCGGCGACTGGATGGCGGTCGACTGCATCTGCCGCGGCCTCACCTTCATCTCCTTCGAGACCAACGACCCCCAGCCCGACCTGGCCGAGAGCTGGGAGATCTCCGCCGACCAGCTTACTTACACGTTCAAGCTGCGGCAGGGGGTGACCTTCCACGACGGCACCGCGTTCACCTCGGCGGACGTGCTGGCCAGCCTGGGCCGGCAGTTCGACGAGAAGGACAAGACCCTGCCCGAGGGCGCCTCCCGGCCGCTGAACAGCCTGGGCAAGAACGTCGCGACCCTGGACGCGCCGGATCCGGCCACCGTCCGGATCGTGCTCAAGACGCCCGACCGTACGGTGCTCAACCGCCTGTCTGACATCGGTGGCCGGATCATCTCGAAGGCCGCCCTGGACAAGTACGGCAAGGACATCGGCAAGAACCTGGTCGGCACCGGACCGTTCAAGTTCTCCTCGGCCACCTCCGGACAGTCCGTGATCCTGGAAGCCTTCGACAAGTTCCGGCTCGGCAAGCCGCCGATCGACCGGCTCGTGCTGCAGCAGGTCCAGGACCCGTCGGCGATCGTCAGCTCGCTGCTCTCCGGCGACATCGGCGCCACCCAGTTCACCCCGTACTCGGCGCTCGACCAGCTGAAGAAGAACGACGCGGTCACCGTGCACCAGATGCCGTACAGCTTCGACGCGATCATGATGATCGACGCCCGGCGGGTCACCGAACTGGACGTCCGCAAGGCGATCAACCTGGCCGTGGACCGCGAGGCCATCCTGGCGCAGGCCTTCTTCGGCGCCGGCGCGCTGCCGGTCGGTTACGCCATCCCGCCGTCGCAGCAGGGCCACGACCCGAGCCTGGCGGACCTGAGCACGAAGAACGTCGACGAGGCCAAGCGGCTGATCCAGGCCGCGGGCGCGACCGGCCGGGAGATCCGGCTGATGGCCGCGAGCGACAGCTGGCACCCCAAGGCGGCGCAGATCATCGCGCAGAACCTGACCGACATCGGGTTCAAGGTGACCACCGACTCGGTCGACCCGGCCACCTACTTCAGCCGGGTGATCAATCCCGACGACAAGTTCCACGACCTGATGATCTGGGAACGCAACTCCTACATCCCGGATCCGGACAACATGATCGGCGCGATGGGCCTGCCGTCCGGCGTCTACGGCGACTTCGCCTCCGGCTTCAAGACCCTCGCCGGGTCGGCCAAGTTCGCCGACGACCTGGCGGCGGCGAAGAACATGCCGAACGGCGCCGAGCGCACCGCCCGCTACACCGACATCCAGCGGCGCTTCGCCGAGCAGTACATGGTGCTGTCGATGCTGGCGTATTCCTGCAACCCCGTGGTCAGCGGGGCGAAGGTGGAGGGCATGAATGTCGCCGCGCTCGGCAGCCACCGATGTTTCATGGAGAAGGCGAGTGTCTGACGCTGGGCTGCGGGCCGCGTACGCGCGGCGTCCCGTCGCCCGAACCGTGCCGGCCGCCGCGTCCTGGGCTGTCGTCGCGTGCTTCGTGCTCGTCGCGGCGGTCGGGCCGCTGCTGGTCGGCGCGGACCCGACCCGGCAGACCAGCGACGCGCTGCTGCCCCTCGGCGCGGCCGGTCACCTGCTCGGCACCGACGACCTGGGCCGCGACGAGCTGGCCCGGGTCGTGTACGGCGCCCGGCCGCTGCTGCTGGTGGCGTTCCTCGCCACCGCCGTGGCGGCGCTGCTGGGCGTCGCGGTCGGGCTGGTCGCCGGATTCGCCGGGCGCCGGACCGAATGGCTGCTCATGCGGCTGATGGACCTCGCCCTGGCGTTCCCGGCCATGCTGTTGATCATCCTGGTGGTAGCCGCCTGGCGGCCCGGCGTGCCCAGCCTGGTCGCCGGCATCGGCGTGTCGCTGGCGCCCGGCCTGGCCCGGCTGGCCCGGGCGCTGAGCGCGCGCGAGGCCGGCCGGGACTACGTGCTCGCGGCCCGCCTCGGCGGCACCCGCGCGCCCCGCATCCTGGTGCAGGAGCTGCTGCCGAACATCGCCGGGCCGTTGCTGGCCCAGGTGGTGATGACGCTGTCGGTCGCGGCCGGGTTCGCCGCCGGGCTCTCCTACCTCGGGCTCGGCATCCAGCCGCCCACCCCGGACTGGGGTTACATGGTCCAGGCCGGTCAGGAGTTCCTCTACACCGCGCCGCGGCTGGTGGTGCTGCCCGCCGCCGCCACGCTGATCTTCGTGGTCGCCTGCAACTTCGTCGGCGACGACCTGCGCGACGCCCTCGATCCCCGGGCGGCGCGATGACGAAGACAGCGATGACGAAGACAGCGGAGCGCCTCGGCACGCCCTGGCTGGTCGCGCGCCGGCTGCTGGCCGTACCGATCGTGCTGTTCTTCCTGGCCAGCCTGGTGTTCATCGCCATGCGGATGCTGCCCGGCTCGCCCGCCACCGCGCTCGCCGTGGGCGGCGGCAGCGGCCAGGCCACCGCCGCCGAGGTCCGGGAGAACGAGGCCCGGATCAACGAGGCGCTCGGGCTGGACAAGTCGCTGCCCGAGCAGTACGGCGGCTTCCTCGACGACCTGGTCCACCTCGACCTGGGCAGTTCCTTCTACGGCGGCAACAGCATCACCGGGCTGCTCGGCAGCGCGCTGCCCGCGACCATCGAACTGACCGTCGCGGCCATGCTGATCGCGGTGCTGCTCGGCCTGGGCACCGGCGTGCTCGCGGCACTGCGCAAGGACACCTGGGTGGACACGCTCACCCGGACCGTGGGCACGGTCAGCTTCTCGCTGCCCTGGTTCGCGTTCGGCGTCCTGGCGATCGTGGTCTTCGGGGTGTGGCTGCGCTGGCTGCCGGTCCTCGGCCGGATGCCGGCGCAGCTCGACTACCACCCGCTGACCAACTTCGTGCTGCTCGACGCGATCCTGCAGAACCGCCCCGAGCTGATCTGGCCGTGGCTGCAGCACCTGATCCTGCCCGCGACCACGCTGGCGCTGTCGATGGCCGGGTTCATCACCCGGATCGTGCGGGCGTCGGTGCTCGAGGTGCTCGGCGACGACTTCGTGCGGACCGCCCGGATGAAGGGCCTGTCGGGCGGCCAGATCCTGCGCCGGCACGTGCTGCGCAACTCGTCGCTGCCGATCGTCACCGTGCTCGGCCTGCAGTTCGGCTCGCTGCTCGGCGGCTCGGTCATCACCGAGCAGGTGTTCTCCTATCCCGGCGTGGGGAACATGCTGGTCAACGGCATCCTGCAGCGCGACTACCCGGTCGTGCAGGGCGCCGCGCTGGCCATCGCCCTGTTGTTCACCCTGGTCAACGTGGCGGTGGACCTGCTCTATCTCGTCCTCGACCCCCGACTGCGAAAGGCCTGATGAACGTGCGGATCGTTCTGGTGCACGGCGCCGGCGGCACCCCGACCACCTGGACCGAGGTGGCGCCGCTGCTGGTCGCCGCCGGTCACGAGGTGCACGCGGTGACCAACCCGATGCGCTCGCTCACCGGCGACGTGGCGCACACCGCCGCGTTGGTAAAGGCACTGTCCGGGCCGGTGCTGCTGGTCGGGCACTCGTATGGCGGCGCGGTCATCACCAACGTGGGCCGCGAGCCGGGCGTGCGCGGCCTGGTCTACATCGCCGCGTTCGCGCCGGACGAGGGCGAGACGGTCAATCAGATCGTGGAGCGCTATCCTCCGGCCGAGGTGTCGAAGTACATGCGCCGCGGCCCGAACGGCGAATGGGCCTCCGAGCACTCCGTCAGCTACTGGGCCGAGATCGGCTGGGATCTGACCCCCGCGCAGCGCGCGACCTGGGACACCGAGTCGCGGCAGAGCGAGAATGCCATCTTCACCGAGGCGACCGGGGCGCCCGCCTGGCGCTGGCTGCCGAGCTGGTACATGGTCGCGGCGCAGGACCGCACGCTGCGCCCGGACATCCAGCGCGACATGGCCGAGCGGGCCGGCGCCACGGTCGCGGAGGTGCCGGGCAGCCATTTCACGCCGCGGGTCCGGCCCGCCGAGGTGGCCGCGTTCATCGAACGGGCCGTCGCCTCGTGAGCCCGCCGGTGCTGTCGGTGCGGGATCTGCGGGTGGAGTTCGAGCTGCCGGCCGGGTTGCTGCCCGCGGTCGGCGGCGTCGACCTCGACCTCGCGGCCGGCGAGCTGCTGGCGCTGGTCGGCGAGTCCGGTTCCGGCAAGTCCGCGCTCGCGATGAGCCTGGTCGGGCTCAACCGCGGGCCGCGTACGCGAATCAGCGGGGTGGTCGAGCTCGGCGGGCAGGACCTGGTCGCGGCCGACGAGGCCCGGTTGCGGCGGGTCCGCGGCAAGGACGTCGCCGTGGTCTTCCAGGACGCGCTCGCCGCGCTCAATCCGACCCAGCGGGTCGGCACCCAGGTCGCGGAGATGATCCGTACGCATCAGCGGGTCGGCCGCCGGCAGGCCTGGCAGCGCTCGGTGGCCCTGCTGCGCGAGGTCGGCATCGCCAATCCCGAGCAGCGGGCCCGCTCGTATCCGCACCAGCTCTCCGGCGGCATGCGGCAGCGGGTGATGATCGCGATCGGGCTGGCCAACGAGCCGGCGGTGCTGATCGCCGACGAGCCGACCACCGCGCTGGACGTGACCATCCAGGCGCAGGTGCTGCGGCTGCTCAAGCGGCTGCAGACCGAGCACGGCACCGCCGTCATGCTGATCACCCACGATCTCGGGGTGGTGGCCGAGGTCGCCGACCGGGTCGCCGTCATGTACGCCGGGCGCATCGTCGAGCAGGGCAGCCGGGACCAGGTGCTGTTCGCCCCGCAGCACCCCTACACGCGGGCGCTGCTGAACTCGGTGCCCCGGGTGGACGGCCCGCTGCACAAGCGGCTCCCGGCCATCGCCGGCAGCCCGCTGACCGGCGTGCTGCGCCCGCCCGGTTGCGCGTTCGCGCCCCGCTGCGCTTTCACCCACGAGGCGTGCGCGGTGTCGCCGCCGGCCCTGACCCATCGGTACGGCGGGCCGGGCCAGCTCGACGCGTGCGTGCTGGGCGCCGACCGGGCGGAGGTGAGCGTGGCGTGAAACCCGTTCCGCTGATGCAGGTCGAGGGCCTGCGCGTCGACTTCGGCCATCGGGTACGCGCCGTGCGCGACGTGGATCTCGAGGTGTACGAGGGCGAGACGCTGGGCCTGGTCGGCGAGTCCGGCTGCGGCAAGTCGACCCTCGGCAAGGCCATGCTGCGGGTCATCGAGCCCAGCGCGGGCGCCATCCGCTATCTGGGGCTGGACATCACCGGCCTGCGTGGCGCCGTGTTGCGCCGGACCCGCGCCGAGTTGCAGATGGTGTTCCAGGACCCGTTCGGCTCGCTGAACCCGCGCCGCAAGGTGGCCGACATCGTCGCGGAGCCGCTGCTGCGGGCCCGCCGCGCCGACCGGGCCACCGCCCGCCGCACCGCCGACGAGCTGCTCGACCTGGTCGGTCTGGGCCGCTCGGCCGGGGAGCGGCGGCCGCACGAGTTCTCCGGCGGCCAGCGGCAGCGCATCGGCATCGCCCGGGCGCTGGCCCCGAGCCCGCGCTTCGTGGTCGCCGACGAGCCGGTCTCCGCGCTGGACGTCTCGATCCAGGCCCAGATCATCAACCTGCTGGCCGACCTTACCCGGGACCGCGGCCTGACCATGCTGTTCATCTCGCACGACCTGGGCGTGGTGCGGCACGTCGCGGACCGGGTCGCGGTGATGTACCTGGGCCGGATCATCGAAGTCGCCGCCCGGGACGCCTTTTTCGCCGGGCCGGCCCACCCGTACAGCGAAGCGCTCTTGTCCTCGGTGCCCGCGCTGAGCCCGCAGCCGGCCCGGGAGCGCATCGTGGTGGAGGGCGAGCCGCCCGACCCGGCCGACCCACCGCCGGGCTGCGCCTACCACACCCGGTGCCGCTACGCCGCCGAGCGCTGCCGCACCGAGGAACCCACTCTGCGGGACATCGCACCGGGCCGCCAGGTCCGCTGCCACTTCCCGCTGCCGACCGTCCAGGAGGGACCGAGCAGTTGATCATCGATGCCTACAACACCACCCAGGACGTACGCGGCCGCTCGGACTACCTGACCGGCGCCCGGCCGGGCCAGGCCCCGCCGCCGCACGTGCCGTTCGACCCGCGGCGCATCCTGGACCGGATGGACGCCGCCGGTGTGGACCTGGCGATGGTCTGCTCGCTGGCCCAGCGCATCGAGAACGACTTCATCATCGACCTGGTCCGCCGGCATCCGGACCGGCTCTTCGGCTTCGGCCAGGTGATGCCGCAGGACGACCACGCGCTCGACGAGATCGCCCGGATCGCCGAGGCCGGGCTGTCCGGCCTGAAGCTGCACCCCAGCCTGCACGGCTACCACGTCGCCGACCACGGCCTGCTGGACCCCGTCTTCGAGGCCTGCGCGCGGCACGGGCTGCCGGTGCTGATCAACGCGCTCGACGACGCGTTCTGCGCGCCGCTGGCGATCGAGGAGATCGCCCGCAACCACCCGGGCGTGCCGACGATCATCGCCCACATGGGCGCGGTCTGGAACGTGCCGGAGGCGATCATCGTGGCCGAGCGCCACCCGCACATCTACCTCGAGACCTCGGCCACCCTGGTCAGCGACGTGCGGCGGGCGTACGCCCGGCTCGGCCCGGAGAAGATCCTGCTCGGCAGCGAGTGGCCGGGCTCCGACTTCGACCTGGAACGGATGAAGATCGCCAAGGCGATCCCGGACGAGGCGGACCGCGCGCTCGTCGAGGGCGGCAACATGGCCAAGATCCTCGGACTGAATACATGATCCGGGTCGCCCCGCCCGCGACGATGCCGCCGGCCGACACGCTGCTGCTGGCCCTGGCGGAGGATCTGCTGGGCCGGGTCTGGACGAGCGGCCGGCACGAGGTGGCCACCGCGCTGCGCACCGCCGACGGCGGCATCTACACCGGCGTACACCTGGAAGGGTCCTGCCGGCGCAGCTCGATCTGCGCCGAGGGGGTGGCGCTCGGCGCGGCCCGCGGCGGCCTCGAGCCGGGCACTCCGCTGCTGGTCGACACGATCGTGTCCGTGCAGATCAAGCCCGCCGACCAGTTCCGGATCATCGCGCCCTGCGGCGTGTGCCGGGAGCTGATCAGCGACTACAGCCCGGACGCGACCGTCTGGCTGACCGGCGACGCCGGCCCGGTCGCGATGAAGGCCCTGGACCTGCTGCCCGAGAAGACGAGGCGAGTCTGGTGAGTGAGGAGAACGTGATGCGGCCGGTGCTTTGGGACGATCAGACCTGGGTCGAGTCCGGGTCGGCGGGGGACGCGGTGATCATCCCGGTCGGCGCGATCGAGCAGCACGGGCCGCACCTGCCGCTGTCGGTCGACGCGACGATCTGCGAGGCGGTCGCCCGGGCGGTCTCCGCCGAGACCCGCGTGCCGGTCGTGCCGACGCTCAGCTACGGGGTGTCGGCCTCGCACGGCGACTTCCCCGGCACGATCGCGCTGCGCCCGGAGACGCTGATCGCGGTGGTCCAGGACGTCGTCGACTCGCTGCACGCCAGCGGCGTACGGCAGTTCATCCTGCTGAACGGGCACATCTGGAACAACGGCTCGCTCGACGTCTCGGCCGAGAAGCTGCGCGTACGGCACCGCGACTCGCGCGTGCGGGCGCTCGGATACGTCACTATGTATCCGGGGCCCGAGGTCGACGGCCACGTCACCTACGGCCGCGGCCTGATGCACGCCAACTACTTCGAGACCTCGGTGATGCTGCACCTGCGGCCCGACCTGGTCCGGATGGAGCTGGCCACGTCGCATGTGGACGTGGACTCGTTCTGGGACTACCGGATGGACCAGGTCAGCGACACCGGGGTCTGGGGGCGCGACGTGCCGGAGGCCACGGCCGAGCATGGGGCGGCGGAGTTCGCCCGGTGCGTGCGTACCACCGCCGAGGCGGTGGCCGCCGCGATCCGCGAGCCCTGGCCCGACCCGAAACACCGGCCGTGAGAGGGGCGCCGATGGAGATCTTCGACATCACCCTGCCGATCCACCCGCAGATGCTGCACTGGGGCCGCCGCCCCGAGGTCGAGATCGTCGAGTCGATCGCCGGCGGCGACGCCTCCAACGTCACCCGCTGGCGGCTGGGCGCGCACACCGGCACGCACGTCGACGCCCCCGCGCATTTCGTCGACGGGGCCACGCCGATCGACAAGGTGTCGCTGCACTCGCTGATCGGGCCGGCGCTGGTCGTGGACATGACCCAGGTGACCGGCGACATCACGGTCGCCGACCTGACCGCGGCGGGCGTGTCCGGGCAGCGCCGGGTGCTGTTCAAGACGTCCAACTCGGCCGGGCCGCTCAAGGAGCCGGAACGGGCGCCGAGTTGGGTGGGCCTGTCCCCCGAGGCGGCCCGGATGCTGATCGACGACGGCGTCGAGTTGGTCGGCATCGACTATCTGACCATCGAGAGCCACACGCGTACGGACACTTGGGACGCCCACCACGCGCTGCTCGGCGCCGGGGTGCTGATCCTGGAGAACGCCGACCTGGACGGCGTGCCGGCGGGCGCGTACGAGTTGGTCTGCCTGCCCGCGAAGCTGGTCGACGCGGACGGCTCGTTCGCCCGCGCCGTGCTGATCCGCCGGGACGAACAGTGACCGGCGAGGTAGCGCTGGCCGCACCGCACCCGGCCGCCGTCGAGGCGGGCCGGAGCGCGGTCGCCGCGGGCGGCGGGGCGATCGACGCCGCGCTGGCGGCCGCGGCCGCGCTCACCGTGGTCTACCCGCACCAGTGCTCGATCGGCGGCGACCTGATCGCCGTCGTCCGGCCGGCCGGCGGCCCGCCCCGCGCGGTGCTGTCGATCGGCGCCGCCGCCCGGGCGATCGACGTGCCGGCCCTGCGCGCCGCGGGGGCCCGGATGCCGGCCAGCGGCCCCATGACCGTGACCGTGCCCGGGGTGGTGGCCGGCTGGGCCGCGGTCGCCGGCTTCGGCGCCCGGCTGAGCTGGGCCGACCGGCTGCGGCCCGCGATCGCGCTGGCCCGCGACGGCGCCCCGGTCAGCCCGGGCCTGGGCCGGGCGATCCGCGCGCGGCAGGCGGTGATCAGCGCCGACCCCGGCCTCGCGGCAGTACTCGGCGACGCCCGCGAAGGCAGTCTGCTGGTCCAGCCCGCGCTGGCCGGCTCGCTCTCCGCGCTCGCCCGCAACTGGCGCACGTTCTACAAGGGACACCTGGGGCACCGGCTGGCCGAGGGCCTGCGCCGGCTCGGCAGCCCGCTGACGGCGGCGGATTTCGCGGCGCACCAGGCGGAGGTCGCCGAGCCGCTGATGGCAACTGCCCACGGCGCCGAGTGGGCCGCCGCTCCCCCGCCGAGCCAGGGTGCGACGTTCCTCGCGGTGCTCGGCTCGGACCGCCCGTTGCCCGACGCACGCCGCGCCCAGCTGGCCCGCGACGCCCTGCTCGGGGACCCGCGGATCGCCCCGATCGACGTGGCCGGCCTGCTGCTGCGCTCGCCTGGTCCGAGCCCGGCCGGCCCGGCCGCGTCGGGGCCGGCTGCGACGGGCGACACCGTCGCGGTCACCGCCGTCGGCGCGGACGGGACCGCGGTGTCGCTGATCCAGAGCGTGTTCCAGAGCTTCGGCGCCGGCCTGCTGGAGCCGGAGACCGGCATCGTGCTGCACAACCGCGGCTCGATGTTCAGCCTCGAACCGGGACACCCCGGCGGCCTCGCCCCCGGCGCCCGGCCCCCGCACACGCTGTGCCCGACCGTGGCCGTCACCGGCGACACCGTGCTGGCCCTGGGCTGCCAGGGCGGCCGGTCACAGCCGTGGATCCTGGCCCAGCTGGCCGCGGCCGCCCTGACGGTCGCCGACCCGGGCACCGTCGTGGGCCGGCCGCGCTGGGTGATCGGCAGCCGCGACGTCGGCCACGAGCAGCCCACTCTGGTCCTCGAGCCGGGCGTGCCCGGCGCCGACGCGCTCGCGGCCGAGGCCCCGGCGCTGGGCCTGGCGGTCGTCACCACGGACGGCCCGCACGACGACGCCGGGCACGTCCAGCTGGCCCGGCTGCGCGGCCCGACGTTGAGCGCGGCCAGCGACCCGCGCGCCGACGGCATCGCGGCGGTCCTGTGACCGACCTGCTCGTCGCCGGCGCGGTCACGACCCAGGACCCGGCCCGGCCGCACGCGGAGGCGGTCGCCATCGCGGGCGGGCGCGTCGCGGCGATCGGCGACCTCGCCTCGGTACGCGCCCAGGCCCGGCCCGGCACGCCGGTGCTCGAGGTGCCGTACGTGGCACCGGGCTTCGTGGACAGCCACGTCCACCTGCTCTGGGCCGGCCGGCGCGCCGAGCGGCTGGTCCTGGACGACGCGACCGGCGTCGCGGAGGTGCTCGAGCGGATCCGCGGGTACGCCGCCGCCCATCCCGAGGCGTCCTGGCTCGAGGCGGACGCGGGGTTCGACGCGCCACTGCCGACGGCGGCCCAGCTCGAGGCGGCGGCCCCGGGCGTCGGCTTGGTGCTGGACCGCAAGGGCCACGACGCCCTGGTCAACATGACCGCGTTGCGGCGGGCCGGGATCGGGCCGGACACCGCCGACCCGGACGGCGGCCGGATCGAACGGGCCGCGGACGGCACCCCGACCGGGCTGCTCGTCGAGCGTCCCGCCGTGGCGCTGGTCCGGGCCGTGGTGCCGGTGCCCGGCGCCGTCATCCGGGCCCGGTGGATCCAGGCGGGCCAGCGGGAGCTGTTGCGGCACGGCATCACCACCGTCGTGGACCCGGCCGTCGACGCGCCGGGCCTGGCCGCGTACGCCGAGGCGGCCCGGGATCGGCGGCTGCGGATGCGGATCGTGGCGATGCCGCTCGCCGGCCTCACCGGCGCGCAGACCGGCGTCCTGGCCGGCGCCGACCCGGACCGGCTGCGGCGCGGCCCGGCGAAAGTCTTCCTCGACGGCGGCGGGTCGCTCGGGACCGCGCTGCTGTCGCAGCCGTGGCCGGGCACGGACGGCTACCACGGTCAACAGGCCTGCCCGACCGAGGAGCTGCGCGCCTACTGCGCGGCGGCCGCCGCGGCGGGCCGGGGCGTCGGCGTGCATGCGGTCGGCGACGCCGCGGTCGAACTCGTGCTCGACGTCCTGGCCGGGATCGACCGCCGGCACCCGGTGGCCGGGCTGGGCTTCCACCTCATCCACGCGTACTTGGGACCCAGCCGGGCCGCGATGGCCCGGGCCCGGGACCTGGGCGTCGGTCTGTCGGCGCAGCCCGCGCTGCAGTGGCAGGTCGGAGCCGGCCTGGCCGACCGGCTCGGCGAACGGCGTGCCGGGCAGGCCAACCCGCTGCGCGCCTGGCTGGACGCGGGCGTGCGGGTCGGCGGCGGCTCGGACGGCCCCGGCCCGCCGATGTCGGTGCTGGCCGGCATGTGGCAGGCCCGGACCCGGAAGGTCCGCGGCCGGTCGGCGCCGCTCGGCGCGGCGCAGGCGGTGACCGCTGCCGAGGCGCTCGACCTGTTCACCGTCGGAGCGGCCGGGATCGCCGGCGGCCCCGGCACCGGGCGGCTGCGGGTCGGCGACCCGGGCGACCTGGTCGCTCTGGACGTCGATCCGCTCTGTGCCGACGCGGACGAGCTGGCGGCGGGGCGGATCCTGGCGACCGTCGTCGGCGGCGCGGTGGAGTACGCCCGATGACGCTGCTGCACGCCCTCATCCTGCTCGCCGCCGGGCTGGGCGCCGGCACGGTGAACGCCATCGCCGGCGGGGGCTCCCTGATCACCTTCCCGATCCTGGTCGGCATCGGCCTGCCGCCGGTCTCCGCGAACGTCAGCAACGCCCTCTCCGTCGCCCCGGGCTATGCCGCCAGCGTGCTGGGCAGCCGGGCCGACCTGGCCGGCCAGGGCCGCCGGATCGCCCGGATAGTGCCGACCGTGCTGCTGGGCGCTGCGACCGGCTGCGCGCTGCTGCTGGTCACCCCGCGCGCGGTGTTCGACCTGGTGGTGCCGTTCCTGGTGCTCGGGGCGACCGGCACGCTGGCGTTCCAGAACCGGCTGCGCGGCCTGGCCGGGCACCCGAAGGACCACACCCCGCGCCGGGCCGCGGTCCTGCTGCATCTGGCGGTCTTCCTCTGTGGACTGTACGGCGGCTACTTCAACGCGGCCCTCGGCGTGCTGTTCATCGCCGGCCTGGCCCTGGTCCTGGACGAGCCGCTGCGCCGGATCAGCGCGCTGAAAAACGCGCTGTCCACTGTGGTCGGCGTGGTGACCGTCCTGGTCTACGGCGTCTTCGGCCCGGTCAACTGGGCCGCGGTGGCCGTGCTCATCCCGGCGACCATCGCCGGCGGGCTGCTCGGCGCGCGGCTCGCCCAGGTGCTGCCACCGCGGGTGCTGCGGGTCGTCATCATCGCCTTCGGGGCGGGCGCCGGCACCGTCCTGCTCATCCGGGCGGTAGGGCCATGACCGCCTGCACCGAGCGGCACATGGCCGCGCCGAACAACGACCTTGTAGGCGAGGGCCAGAAGGGCATGGCTAAGGAGGCCCTGCCATGACCGCCTGCACCGAGCGGCACACGGCCGCGCCGAACAACGACCTTGTAGGCGA
>Ga0307512_10002541_pt1 | contig 22820 bp, 27 predicted proteins | sample 14_EM_MG_FD_200267 | JGI IMG/M metagenome (GOLD analysis project Ga0307512, IMG submission 200267) | Populus trichocarpa ectomycorrhiza microbial communities from riparian zone in the Pacific Northwest, United States - 14_EM | ecosystem: Host-associated > Plants > Roots > Unclassified | place...
ATAGTCTGAATCTTATCTTCAGCGCGCCCACCGAGACGAAATCTCACGATGCCTCACGACCATGGTGTTGACAATTGCAGTCTTAGATTCTGTAGGAATGGTAGACAATTGGATCTTGGGGAGAGCAGATCTCCGACTCAGATTATCCAGCGGAATCTGCTGCTTGCTTCCCACAGATTGTGGGCGTATGTGTGCGCATTTGGGCCGGGGCTGATGGTGATGATGGCGATGGTGATGATGGCGATGGTGATGATGGTGATGGTGATGACGGCGATGGTGATGACGGCGATGATGATCATAGTACCAGAAGCACTTAGACAAGTAGGTTGGCTACATCAACGTTAGCATCAAAGCTTCTACAGACTTAGAGCCTTCCATTAGCCAAAGCTTCCACGGACTTAGAGGTTTCTATTAGCCAAAGATTCCATAAACTCAGAGTTTACCATCGGCCAAAGGCTTCCAGTGGAAACTCTACTCCTCTCCATGCGAGGCTCTCTCAAGAAGGCTCTCAAGCAGGCTTTCAAAGAGGCTTTCAAGCAGGCTCTCAAGCAGGCTCTCAAGCAGGCGCTCAAGCAGGCGCTCAAGCGGACTCTCAGCGATAGTGTACAGTACCAGTATAGCAGCGAAGACGGCTGAAGACTGGTATAGGTCCATCTCGGGCCGCCAGCTGTATATAGTTCCATAGGCACACGCGCACAACTCTATGAATTGACTATAGACGACTATAGGCTGCGCGTCGCGCAAGGGTCCACGGGAAGCTTGCTATGAGCTGCGCGTGTGCGCGTAGCGCAGTCTATAGTCGATTTGCACTTTTGCGATGGATGATAGATTAAGTCAAGCACTTCCATCCACGTGTACCACGATTTCTTATCATCGATGACCTTCGACAGATAAGCATTGTCAAACAGGAGCTCCCTAACTTGAATTCGAAGCTCAGTCTCTGATCCTAAATCCAACCGGTAACTACGCATAATAGTTCAAGGTGCTCCATCTGCCAAACGCCCTCCAATGGTACTAATCTTTAGTTTTAACTACTTATATTGCCGGAGTTTAGTATCATCATAACTCCAATCGAGGAATAGAAACCAGATTTTTCACTTACAGCTGCTCAGGTTCGCGGATTGATTTTAAGTGATCGACCACCGGCCAATTGTCACACCGATGGAGCACCAACAGGAGCACCTGCTAATGCACGCTGGCGATGCTGGGCTACAATCCCGAGTTTCCAAGCTTCGTCAACCATTGAGTACTTCTCATCAGAAATGATTGGCCAGGGAGTCTTTGTGAATACGATTGCCTCCATGAATCGTTTCGCAACCTCAAATGTCTCCTTTTGGTGTTCAGGAAGGTTGTGATCTCTGCCAGCCTGGGGTTGAGGAACATTCTGGTCTCCACCAGTCTTGGGAAGTGGGAGCGCCTGGGCGGGTAAAACATCAGACTCGCGTAATATGTTGATGGTTGACTTTTGGCACTTGAGCAATGGTGGTGCGTCACATGGGTGATCATTCAGGGTCCTGACGTTAGGTCTTGCTGATCTCTCGATCGGTATCGTTATCATTCTGCTTCATAAGAATTGTAGCGCGGACATTAGCAATCTGCCACAGTGTAGAGGAAGGCTGGGTTGCAAGTTCAATCATTTGAGCTGCAATGAAGAGTGGCTGTCTTCTTCAATGCACGTGCAAGTGCTCACTCAAGGTGGGCCTCTTGATTCTATTGCGAATAGTAATTCCTCCGCTGGCTGGCCATAGTTTCCCTGTTGATGATGAAGACCTGAAGTTGGAGAATGTAGACCGAAGTATATTAGGGTGAATATTATATAAAATTTAGTAGAATAAAGGAAAAATAGGGCAACAAAGGAACACTCGGTCGAAGAGGATGCAATTGGAGACGTGCCTGGACAAGTCACGCTCGGCGCAGGAGGATCCCAGATTGAGGTGTGCCTGGAAAGAGTCCGGAACAATGATTCCACCAGTCCAGCTAAGGACCAGTCCGGACTAGAACTTGGCAGTCTAGTCCAGGTCCAGTCGAAGAAATTTTAAGACCAGGATCGGACCAATGCCCAATTTTTCGGGACCTGAACTGAACTATCCTGGACTGGTTTGAACTAGTCCACTGGGGCCGATTCGGACCGAATACGCTTGTAGTTACTGATACACTGAGTTACCAAATATACTCATACAAGTATACTCATACATGTAGACTCATCTAGCCATTCACAAGTCACAATGCACATCTCACCCCTCCCCAGTTGCAGTGATGTCAACCGCCCCAGCCGGCAGCCATCCTCGGTAGTCCGTCCGAGGTTCCTCCAGAACACTGTGGGCGTCGCCAAGGCCATCAGTCCGGTCCTTACTCAACACGGACAGAATGTTGGCCGTCATGCACAGTCATTGGGGAGTGACTGTTCTTCTGTAGGGGAGACCAAATCGAGCCCAATAATGTTATACTCACTTTGGAATGTTTGAAACTCTGGCTGCAGAGGGCTTAATCTTTGTAGAACCAGGAGTCAGAAACAGCATGGATGGAACAGATGCTCACAGATCTTGCATCATTCTCACAATAGTAATGGAAATGATTTTCGTATAATTTGTGTGATTTCCGGGAAGACTTTTCCGTCAATGGCTGTTCTTCGGTCCGTCCCCGTCTGCGCTCACAAAGACGGCGCAGTTAGTTCCCCTGTCAGGACTGACAGAAAGCAGTCGTCACATCTCGTTAGCCATGATCTCGGAAAGACAGGATGGTTGAAAACCCTGACAACTAGCTGCTTGCCACTGCCCACTTGCCACTCACCACTCGTTTGGTATGGTTGGGTTTCGCGTGGTGGTGCCTGCTATCAGTGGCAGGTTGGTTCATAGTGATTGCTCGCAGAGGGTGGTTGTTATCAACTAATGTTGTGTCTGAGTTGTTGTTGTGTATTCATTATTGAAAGCAAAAGAGAACGGATAAAGAAGCTCAATTCTCGGTTGATACAAGAGTTGAAACACACCAGCCATATATACACAGAATTGATCATACTTAGCGTAGGCGAGTATCACAAACGAACCCGAAGCCGACTAGCAGTGCCGGAGCTAGGCCACTTCCTCAGCAGGGGTGCAGGTGAAGCCACTGGGGGCAACAAGCCACCAGGCCAAATCTAATGCCAATATTTATACTGTATTTACTCTATATAGAGAATCAATCGCCCTTATTCCCTCGACCTCCGGGCGAGCTGAGTAGATGGCAGGGCTCCCAACTACCATCCGTTGTCCCCACTGACAAAAGAGAGAGAAAGAGGGACAGAAATCGAAGACTAGCCGCTCAGGCCTCCATGCTTCACCCCGGGGTGATCTGGCGGGCATCCATGGCCGCAGTAATGGAAGAGATGCTTCCGTGTTTGGCAAACCATCAACCTTCACAACCAGTTATTGTCATCATCTCAGTGTCAGAATCGTTTGAGGTAAGCTCCGATAGGGGTATGCCCAAACTTTAGTTGGTAGAAACTTGTTGCCAATGACTTTGTGCTTGTCATTGGGATATTGGGATAAGTCTCCTTTCGCCTGCTTTGCCCTTCAGTCTGTAGCTGAAGCGCTTACTGCATTTGTGGGCCTCCCACTGGGCGTTGGCTGCTAATCTTCCTTCGGGTTGTGTCTGAGTTAGGGTTGAAGGGATTACTGTCACACTTCTCTTGTTTTTCGGATCTACTTTGAAATTGATAAATATTATGCTGTTTGGACTGGTGCAGACCAAGCCCATCCAGTCCAAGACTGCCAGTCTGACGACCGGTCCAGTCCAACCATCCGGTGGGACCGGAAAGGACTGAGCCCTACCCGAGACAGGGTCCGTCCGGACTGGTCTAATCATTGGTCTGGAAGATATGTCGGCAGTTCATATTTATATTGTTAATGCTAGGTCTGTGTTGGGATTTAGGAAGCATCAGGTGCAGCTGATTAGAATGATTGTTCATGCCACCAATTGCTGAAGATTAGAACTTGTATCAAGTATGCTATTGATGCACGAATTGGAGGTTGTTTATAGGCAACAGACCTAGAATTGTACCAGACACATCTGAAGATCTCGACACACCTGAAGAACTCTAGACATTCACTGAGAAATGGGTTGATCATCATCTCCCCTGGAAGTGAGTCCGCCAAAGGTAGTTCATTGTGACTATAGGTCCAGAATATGAGTGAGGACGGTGTGGCACACCATTGTTGGTGTGTTCAAGAATCTTGCCCAACTTGGACGGAGGATAGGGCTGGGACCTTGCTGAGTCGCAACACTTGAAGTTTAACGGGTTCAAACTGAGTTCGTTGCGGATCGTGGATGAATATGAATCTCCGAAAGATGTATACAAGTTGGAAGGATCCCATATTTTGAAGATAGTCTGTTGTTTTAGGATTCTGCAGGAAAGTTAGCGGTTGAGTGGGCATTATCGTGTGCAGAACTTGAATATCACGGGTATCAGTCTGCTGAAGTTACAATTTATACACAGTCAGTGTGAGAGAGGACGGAGAATTTGGGGATACAAAGGAGAGACTCAACATAGAGTAACAATAATGAAGGGACGATGCAGATTCAGGGTTAATCTATTCGATTCCAGTTGTCGTCAATACCCAGAAGGCTTGCAAATGGGTCATCAATTGTCACTCACAATATCATGTAGCGTATAATATCTTGTACACAACGCATTATCTAATCACATACTCATTATGTGTCTCAATGCTACAATGTTGACATGACATGAATTGTGGGGTTGAATGCTGTTAGTGCATAAGAACGATATGGAATATGTTATGAGGCTTCATCTGACAGTGGAAAGAAAAATAACAGCATGCAGTTCCGGCCAATTGAGGAGCAGCGAGCATTGAATAGGCATGCTGGATTCAATCTGATGCAATGGCCGGGATTGCCGGCTTGCCTGACTTTGACAGTTACTTGTACTCTCACAAAATGCATTGTATGAACTCAAGCTTTCATCACAATTTGATCTTTATACACTTTTGGGATTGAAGGTTGGAGGAAATCAGATATCTTCTGAGTATAATTATTCCCGAACTTGAGGCAGAAGCTTGGCAGTCACCGATCCAGCCACTGAGGCCAGACTGACATTCAGATTCCGTATCTCTTTGAGCACTCTTGCCAGAAATCTGCTTATAATCGATTTTAAGATATAGGTTTCCGGCGGCCCCAGCCTACAATTGTGTCAAAATGTAGTTCAGTATGCATTACAAGCGTTCTGTATTGAAGCTGGTGCAAGGAAGTGTGGTATACCAGTGAGCGGGAGTTGCCGGTCATCTGCAGAGTCGTTAAGCAGCACCTGACTTTTCAGGTTTACGCTCGCAAGCTGAAGCTCAATTATTGAGCTCGAACGACAAAATCAATTTTAGGATGATGGAAATTCACATTTCAGAACATAGGTTATAGTCAAAATTCCGTTACATGTCAATACTCATATCCCAGTGCTGTATGTCGACTAGGATTGTGTGGTGGACACCTTCCACCAGCAGCTGGGTTGACAAGGAGCATGACAGTTATGGCAGATTTGCAGTGGCCTTCTCATCCCAAACAAGTATAGCTTCAAATATTGACAGGGCCGAGCGGGTTGAGCCGTGCCTGGAGCTAAATCTTTAGTGCCTGTTTGAGTGACACTTTGTGTGCTGGAAGCCACAGATTCGACCAATTCAGAAAGCACCAAATATGCTTGGAATGGAGCAAAATGCAACAGTCAAGGGTAATGCGAAGTGGGTATGCCCAGTTGAGAGGCGTGCCTGGAGTGGTATCATACGTTAATAATGAGTTGCAGCTTGTCATAAGTTGGCCTTGAATAGAATCTGCATGAGTTGTCAAATCTGAGACCATCAACCTTGACAGGAGCGAGGATCTGGGGTGTTCCTGAATATCATTGCTGAGTGAGGAAATCCTCGGCTGAATTCTTCGGGTACGTGTGGAATATGTGAGCTGTGAAGTGTTAGGAACGGGTCCGGGTAACCCGCTGGGGGTCAGGTGTTCTGCCCGCGCTTTGGTTTGGTTTGGTTCGTTACCTCCCCAAAATCCCGAACTGCTATATCTTGGCGGGTTTATCACCTTGACCAGACTGAAACCCTGTGTGTTTTGGCCGGGTAGGAATCGGACCGATGGTCAATTTTGAGGTTCATGCATTTTTGCCTCTGATTAAGTATTTGAATTCTGATCTGATCCTGACATAATGTATACGTATATTGTGCAGCATGAACCGATCTTTCACCTCCCGGTTTCAGAATTGAAATCGGATTGATATTCCTTGAGTGACTGTGAAATTAGGGTAGATTTTTACCGAAATTCGCGCGATTTTGACAGCGACTCAACGAATATTGGTCGGATCGCAAATCTGAAAGCGGGCGGTGAAAGAGCGGCTAAAACTTAAAAATCTGCGTATTCATCATATCACGATACGATCAGAACTCTAATACTTAATTGGAGCGAAACCTCCGGGTATTCAAACGCCGGGTTTCGAGGTGCAAACCAGCCCAAATGCCAACGGTCCCGGTTTTTCATGAGGTTAAACCATTCCCTCAGTTCGGTTCCAGTTCCAACCCTAAACCGTGACCGTTCTAGTGGGTTGGAATGGTTGCTAACAGTCGAGCTGTGTATCAGGTTAAGATTCATCAATTCAATCAGCCATTGACAGTGTTTCGAACCCTAGATGATTAGAGATATACTGTGGGGGATCAGTCTCAGAAATAACAAGAAGTTGATATCGATTATCTTTACAATTGACTGTAAATTATTCAACAGTGTTGATTCAAAGAATATCTCAAATTCTTTCACAATTCCAGTGTCTGGAATGGCAGAAAGACACATGTCACCTATAATTTCAATCACACAGGGAGATTCAGACATGCCTGAAAACTGGAATCCGGTTCGCCGATATAGGTACCACAATTCCACTCGGATCCAATACGATTAGCACCGACTGCAGCTTCGACAGCTTCTTACACAGAGAAATATATGGCTCTGGGGAATTTGACTTAGTCGCCCATTCCACCGGGGCACCTTCCATGAATTACATGATTGACCCTCCAATTCAGGCACTTGTGCAGTTTACCAGATATCTGTTAATCATTACCTTTTTCTCTTATTCATTACGATCATCATCTAACACAAAATGCAATTGAACTCTGACCAATTCTCCTTAACTCCTCCCCAGCTCCTTGTTCTCTATACCAATTGACTATTTTGCATCAGTTGATGTGATTGTATGGGTTGCATGTTTAAAGAGAAGTAACTTAATTACACTGCCCAGATAATGATCCATCATCCTCGCCATCATCTGACGGTACATAGTCTCCAAACTCCGTGACCTGATCAGTATGGTGTTCCCGACACTCCAGAATGTGGTATATTATCGAAGTCGTGATGTTTGCTCGCCTCATATTGCCATGCAGGACACTGATTTGTGCCACTCCAAAGGCATCAGCAACAACTCAGGTTTCCATCTGAAACACCCGCGTGTTCCGGATAGCTCTGACAGCTGTGACAGTACCTCGTAACCTCTGACTGAAAAATACACGCATCTCGTCGCCCAGGCGATGGGTCGCATTGCACAGTAGAGCACCTTGGAACGCAGGGTACACACCTGGGAGCGTCTGGGAGCACCACGAAACAAACTAGAGCATTCTGGGAAAAACACCATCTACTTTATGATTGCGGCCTGTGCGCCTGGAAATCATAGCTACTACTGATTGTGCAACGCTTTTTAAAACTCATGTTTCCAGGTTGTATTCTCATCTATGTATCTATGTATCTATATAGCAACCAATCTACAACTCTGAGATACACTCTGATGCCGTGATCGAACCAGTTTGGAGATACACTTGGAGGCCGAGATTCAGTGAACTGAGAGGAGCGGATAGAGGCCGTGATCGTGCAAGTTTAGAGATTCACTTCAAGCCCGTGATCGAGTGAACTGAGAGCTGCACTTGGAGGACATCATCGATCAAGGGTGAAGATGCACTTGGACGCCGAGGTCAAGTGCACTTTGAGATGCACTCGGAGGCCCTGAACAAGCGAGTTTGGAGATGACCTTGGAGGCCAAGATCGTGTGAATTGTGAGCTGCACTTGGAGGCCATGATCGATCGAGTTTGGAGATGCACTTGGAGGCTATGATCAGTTGCAATGAGATGCGCTGGGAGGCCGAGATCGAGCGAGTAAGGAGATGCAGTTGTAGCAGGCTATGATCAACCAGGATTGAAGGAGTTCTTCGATGTGGTCGATCTGCAGGCGGTCGGTGGGAGGCGCGCCAGGTGCTGAGACTGCATCCATCGCTTAGTTAACTCGACACCGTGGGAATGTGACGAGATGACTTTACGGCTGAAGGTCTTCTACAGAACAGGCTGGTGGCGGTGGATCAGAAGGGAGGTACATCGGAAGCTGAAGCAACATTCAGGGGTGAACTCGACATTGTGAAAAAGAATGGACAACGGACAATCTCAGGTGTATGCCGTACTTGGTGTATGCCGCACTCAGTGTTAACTCATGATGATGGCATGGAGAAATCGAGAGGGATGACTTAACCTTGTGTTCTTGCGATGATGGTAGAGTTGTGGACAAGAACGAGAGAGATGGGGATGAAGATGAGAGCTATATGGAGGATATGAGCAGCTATGAGAAATCAGGAGTACGACTTTCCTGATTGGGTGTAGAAGCGACGTGATTGGGTATAAAAAACCTCGTATTGGTGTTATTACCCAGCAGATCAGGACTGATACCTGCCGTATTGGGGATAATCAATTGACTCACACAAGAAATTTTCTGAATTCCCAGTTCCTCATTCTGATTTCCCCCATCTCCTCTGATCTCTCTCTTTGTTGTGGTCATCTGTACCATCACCAAACAACACAAAGTTAAGTCATCCCTCTCTAACTCTCAATGCCAAAATCATGAGTTAACACCGGGTATAGCATACACCAAGTAGGGCATCATCCCAAGATCGACTGTCTCCCGCTCCCTGCCAGTTTCTCATCTCTCGGCCGATGTTATAATCAACTCTCTAAATTCCCACAATTACAAGTCAACCAATGAATCGAGTTTTAGCTACCATCGCGCCTCAGTCTAAATTGACCACCTCCATGTACTCCTCCGATCTCGCTCGATCACAGCCTGCATGTTCATCTCCAAACTCGCTCGGTCACAGCTGCAGAGTGCATCTCTGAGATCACTCGATCTCGGCCTCCATGTCCATGTCCAAACTGACTCAAATACCGCCTCCAAATGTATCTCTCAGTTCACCCCATCCTGGCTTCCAAGTGCATCCCCACACTCACTCGATCACAGCCTCCCAGTGCATCTCCAAACTTGATCGATCGCAGCCTCCAAGTGCATCTCTAAAGTAACTCGATCGTGGCCTCCAAGTATATAGTAAAGGAGTGATGGTGGCTGTAAAGAGATACAGGGGTACTGGACGTGGAATGAGGGATATGGAGTATATATTCGGGAGACCCCGGGGTAGATAGACAGTATCTCATTTTCCTTTCATCTTGTCATACAACACAATTACACACTCTTACTTTCCCAACTGTTGGTCTCCCTCGCACTTTCCGAGATTTCGTGGATTCATGCAATTGCGTTGATCCTCATGGCCAGGTAGTATCATATTTTCCCACCTTCTTCCAACGCTTTTGCAGCTTAATATAGACAGAATGTGAGATGGGATTTTCGTAGAGGCAATCCTGATGCAAGTGTGTACCCGATGGATCCATTACGATGTATGGTCACTGTTGGCGACAAGGCCAGGTTCCTTGGGTGCAATTGGAGACTGACAGAGTGAGAAGAAACGGCGAAACAGCGATCGGAGGGCGATATACAACTCTACGCGTTGTATCCACGCCTGGTGAGGACTAATTAGCCACCGCGGTCACTCTGACTGCACAGACTGAGGGCGTCCACTCTGACCCAGCCATTCCACCCGGACGGAGATGTATTTTGGTGATGCAGCTGTTGAAGATCACATGATCAGGTATCATAACCACTGTGTCCAGTGTACAAGGGCATGTGTGTGGAACTCTTTCTTGCCTCAGTCAGAAAACCCGTGCATAGGCCTGGCTCATACCCAGAACTCCTGAGTTAATACCACATCGTTTGCTGCTGTGAGATTGAAGCCTGTCTCACCTACATTGGGCGTTGTTACAAACATAGAGGGATTTAGCGAATCTTGGAATTTTAGCTGCATTTCTGTGTACTCATTCATACCCATTTCCGCATACAAGTAGAAAGTATTGAAATGATCTGCAAAACACTTTGTGAGCCACCACTGCAAATGATGGACTTGGGCTGGCAGAGGACCAAATAGCCCGGCCTATTGAGCGGGAGGTGCAAGAGGCAAGGCACTTGAATTACATTCAGGTTGCTGCAGGAGCGCGTTATTTGATGCTTCGTCTTTGTCAGGTTAGGGATACTCTACAGCTGTATTAACAACCATTGGCAGAAATGTTTCTCTCCGTCATCAGATAATCGGAGAATTGACCTAAATACCGATAGGCCCTTGATTGGCCCAGTATAGTGAGATGTCGATCCAATCTTCGGTGCCTCGCAATGTCAATGAGATACAAGCCAGCCACCGTCTATGAACCCTCCACGCATCGGAAGCACTTTGTGAAATGTAGCATTTGAGCCGGCTTTTAGCATAGCTTGCTGTTTTTCCGTCCATTCGAGATCAACAAGTTGTCCATTTTTGTTCGTGATCTGAACAAGTGGTTTCTCATTCGCGAGTTTCCATTCTGACCACCTCCTCATTGTCAAAGGCTTTACAATTTGGATCACCCGGTATCCCGCATCCAGGTGAGCGTCCTGGTTTGCAGACCAGCGTGCATGCATTGAACTCTGCACTGCGGGATACAGTGGATGGGTGACGTGCTTTTCCATTAAAGTCTCATCCTCGTGTTCATCAGGCGCACATGGAAACAGCCACATCATTTGAGAATACCAGTCATAGAGTGAATGGAATCCTGGCGTTGCAGTGACTTGAAGGGTGAATCCAATTCTTGCATTCATCGCCATTCGCCAGCTTACACTGGTTTTCATCTGGTACCGATCAGAGTTATCATCAATCCCAATACTCTATGAACAGTGTGAGTGTTGGCTGTAGCTTGAACGTTCCGAACTCAATATTAAGGTATCATCCTACAGAAGGTGGATAATCCATCAGTTTTCCTGTTCGTCAATACTTGTGTTTGGATGCTGGTGGGTGAAATTGGCATTATCCGTGTGAAACAAGTTACTGAGGTTGAAATCGATTACATATGTTATCACATCGATGACACTCTTGATTGTCTCTGGATCACTGGTTATTGTTACCCTCAAGAGTGGTTCAAAAGCTAATGTAACCGCTGGATACCCCTGCCGCAAAGTTGACTGAATCTCTAATGGACTGAGGGTTACTGAATTCTGTCTCGTCAACGGATACCACTCTTGTTTGTCACAAATAATGCCGTGAAAGTTGTTCTGTGCCAGATTAACCTAATCTTCAAGCGTATTCCCCTATAAAATGCACAATGGCAACCCCATTACAACTTTCCCAGTAACCAATTTGCAAAACATTACCGCTGCAACCCAGGTGAAAGTCTTTCCAAGACCCATTTTATCCACCACCAATGCTTCTGGGTTATCAGTATACCAAAGCCACCTCCTCACATTGAACCATATGGACCGAACCTGGTGCGCCAGAAAATTAGTTCCAGGCAGGCCTGGATGTGAAGACTTGGAGCCTGGAATACCGTCATCTGTTGATTGGCGAATAGAAAGGTCATTCTGCTGCCTGACCGCCCCATCAAGATACAGATGTGGAAAATTTGTTGTTGATTGTTTCGAGAACAGTATTGAATACTGAACTGGTATTATCTGGATTGAGGTCCTCCTTGCCATCCTCTTGCTCCTGAACCTCTCCTCCACCTTTGTTGGTCATCTTTTCATTCTCAATGATCTCATTCAGTTGCCCTTAGGTAAGTTGGGCAGATGGGCTCATACTCCAGCGCTCCAGAAATTCATCGCGATGTTAGATATTTCACAGACAAGCATTTGGACCCAACAAATATGGGGAATATAATGAATTCTATTCCCTCAATCAGAACTTACATTAATACTACTGTCTGTCTCTTTCCCACCTGCTGCCTCCTCATCCACCAATCTGTCATTTTCATCTAATACTTCAAAAGTTTGAGTATTCTGATTCGCAGTGGGGCATGAATCACAGTAACCAAGCTTGTGGGAATTACATAGGCTGGTCTCAATACGTGCTTTGCCATATCCTTCCCACAGCTGCCATCATTTCTCTCAAAAATAGTTGCACCTTGAGTCACAGTTTCAACTTGACGGCATGAGAAAGGGCACTGTTGTATGAAATCTTACCATACAGAGGGTCAATGAGCATTTACCCCAGTGTGTATAATCCCATATACTCTTCCTCCAATTCTTCGTGACTCAAGTTGCATTTGTATAACCCAGTCAGACAGTATGGTTCTATCAGGCAAAACATTTTCTTGAAAAAATCAATCATCCCCTCACAGTGCCTCATATCTGGGTACGAAGCTTGGAGTTGCATGCTGAATGTCTGGTCATTGTTGCCCTTCCACAGTCCATGAATCACAACCATGAATATTGTATTTGGCAATACTCGGAGGTTCCACCACGCATCTTCGCCCGTGCACTCTCCCAACTGAGTTACCAGTTGCCTGATGGCTTGTTTTCCCTTCGTCCTCACCGTGATATCCTAGCTTGGACTGTGCTGAATCGACATCTCAACACATTGTGCCCAAATCCATTCGCCATAATGGCGATTTCGCCAAGGTAGCGAAGTCATCAATGTCTCCAAAAGTTCTCCAACTGTCCTCACCCTGTGCAAGGGCCCATCTGGTAACTGATTGAACGGGTTCTGTCACTGGATTATTAACCGATGCTGGTTCTCGAGATCCTCAGCCGCCCATACTTTCTTCCTCTTGTTGAATACACTAATGTTAGGCTGCCCCATTCTTTTGGCAAATATCATCAAGGAGAATTCTGTTTGCATCAAACAGAATCTGGCTTTACCTGTGGTACCACCCAAGTCCGATGATTCCTCACTCTCATAATCTGAATCGCAATGGCGATTGGAAATATCTGGTATTGGAGGCAAATCCGCAATCCCTGCAACATCAGTCCTCCGCCATTCGCAGCCCGCAGGACACAGATGGATGGGAGGGAAATGGGTGGCATTACAGGTGCGCCGGGAAGTTGTCCTGCTGCAGTGGAGGTGAAAGTTGTCAGCCGACTGACAGGAATGATTGGTAGTGGGACTGGAGGCACTCGTTGTGCGCCTGGTAATGATGGCCCATGTCCTGTGAAATGCTGAGGGGGGAACATTTGAAGTCCAGCATAACCTCCTTGGGTTAAATCATATGCTTGCCACGATGGCCCATAACATTGATATCCATGGGTTGCAGTAGTTCTTGGATGTGAGCTTGGTGTCATGTTGAATGGGGCATGGTGGTTGAACTGGGGAGCGCCTGGAAACTGTGGCTGCAAGGGTGGGTAACCATACCCAGGTGGAGGATGAATATGATGTGTGGGCTGCCCGAAAAGAGTGTCTGTGTTCGATCTATTCGCAATATGTTTCTCAGATGCTACTTCATTGTGATCTGGGCGTTGTTGTGAGCCAAACAGCCCACCCTGTGGAGCTATATTGGTTGGCTTAAGGAGGGCTCCGTTCATCGACATCGTATGAGAACAAAAAGAGGATAGTAATCATATAATCAATTCACTTGTTGATTTCGAATCAAGCAGAGTATAGTTTATTATATTGAAGGTAGCAGTGATCTGCAGCGGCATGAAGCCCTCTTAAATCCATCTGCTGTGTCACGCACTGAGGTGTTTCACTGCTCCTTTCATGCATGAAACTGAGCTGAGAAAAAGTAGTCATAGTGACATCCATCCTGCCTGTCTTTGTTATATGCCCAAATTCATATAGTAGGATGTTGAATAGAAGCTCACCTTTGTTCTGTTTATGACAGTAAAGGTCACAGAAGGGATGGAACACGATATCCCCTGGAACCCAACAAGAGCTATATCTGTGTTGGAAAGTTGGAACATGTAGTCATTGTACACTCACAATAATTGTGTACGACCTGCAAATCATTCAATCTAAGGCCTCGATGGTTGAGCAGCAACACTGATTTCTTCCTTTTTAGCTACTTGTGTAAACTTCGTAGTCTCCTCAGAAACCACCCACTGGTTAAGTATAGTTACTGACGATGACATCGTACCAGCCTAGAGTTAACAACAGTTCCGGGTTGCATGGCTGTGGTCTGGGTTTCGAACTGGACCAGAAGATCCAGTCTGTGTTGTTACTCGGAAACCAGGGTTACCCACCCTGTTCGGGAATCAGTTGGAGATGGACATCATTTCCATATTACGGTTCCTGCCAAATCGGCTCCAATTAAGTATTTCTGTGTTGATTGTATCATGACACGATCTATATGCAAAGTGGGCAGTTTTAGCCACTCTTTCACCTCCCGTTGTCAGATTTGCGATTAGACCAATATTCGTTGAATCGCTGTGAAAGAAGGTGATATTTCAGCCGAAACCTCGGTGTTGTCGATAACAACTCAATGAATATTGATCCGATCGCAAATATAAGAGCTGCAGGAGAAAGATGGGCTAAAACTACACAATCTACGTACTGATAATGTCATGTTACGAAGAGAACTCAGATACTTAATTGGAGGCAAAAGTGTAGACTTGAAATGCAGGGTTATTGATGGAAACTCGTTGCAACAGTCCGGTTCCACGTCGGATCCGGACCCACAACCAAATCGGGAATTTCTGACCCGTTGCTAACACTATACCAGCCTATCAGTTTTCGGTAAACCTTGGGAGGGTATACAGCCAGCTAGGAAACATACATATCTCACGCTGCTTGAGGCTCAAATGTTGACATAATCGGCACAGTGCCGCGCTGATGTAATATCTGATAAGGCTGATTATAGTAGTAGCACCTGATGAATGGTATCAACAGTTGATTACAGTGTTTCAAGTGATGACAAAAGAAACTTTCTCTGCTGACAATTGCCAATAGATAATGTGGAGCATTATTCTGCCGGATTGGATAAACAATATCCCACTTTGTGAAGAAAACTGATCTTAAGGTGACTTTATTTTACCCCTCCTCGACATTTGGTGGCCTGTGATGCTGCTTTCAATGTGATACGCTAACCTGAGTTACCTCGCCTTCAAATAACTATCAAGGCGATTCAAATCCAGCAACAAACCGTATCCCCTGATGTATCACCGACATTTGTCAGAGTGCTGAGCATTTCTCAAAGATGATCAACTCTCACTGGAATCATGTTAAATGCATTATGTGCATACAGGAATTATGCAAGGACAACCGACTAGAAGCTCAGTATCAACAATATAACCCAATATCGATGGATGAAGGTCTAATACCCAACTGGTTTCGATCACCTGGCGGGTTCCAACATGCTCATCTATCTTTGTTTGACCACAGTAGGTGCACCTGAATGGACATTGACAAGCAGTCAATTAATGAACAACTCATTGAGAAAGGACTGGGTGCACAACCACCTGAGGATACGACCAATGAATGACCGTTAGACCCTCAGCAGCCTGATCTCATCTGTACCTCTGATCCAACCAAGACAATGGTTCATAGACAGATAGTTGGAGTTGAAAATGCGGGGAGGGAATGCACATGGCAAAGCAACTTGATTATTCAACAACCATCGCAAGTACTCAGAACAATGGAATCCATGGCATCGAGTTTGGTCCACACATGACTTTCAGCAGGCTCAGTCGTGTAGCCAGCACAGGCAAAGATGAATGGATCAACACCTCAGGCAACTATGAAATTGAATTGTTCAAATGAACAAATGCCCTGCGAAAACTCTTCTACGAACACAATTTCGGGCTTGGCGATGATAGTTCGATGGAAGATGACCCACATATATGTTCCGAATGTTATACTACAGGGATATTGTGACATCAATTCGGTTCCTCCTACCACAATGCCCATTTTGGGCACATCTCGATTTTGAACCGGTACGCCTTGCTGACCATGATGGTCATCAAATCGACATCGAGATGATCTCCGGCGACTGCTGGTGGAATACACAGAAATATTTTCCTGACACACCGATGATTGTGCCAGTCATATGTGCATATGACACGGTTCACTTGACTATATGTTTCAGGATATCAGCACGCTTGGGTGTTGTATATCATGATTGGTACTATTCGAAAAGAGATCCGCCGGACACCAAAATACACCCCTCGCTTCCCATCGAACTGATTGCCTGTCACCTGAGAGGTGGCACATACCTTAACGAAGCGTGGCATACAGTGGTAGGTACTGTTCTGTCTCAACTTAGGCATCATGACATAACTGGCCCAGGCTTGAAATGGAATTGTGCAGATGTATTTGAGGGACAATGTTACCCTCTGTTGGCTGCCTGGGTCGGAAATTATCCTTAACAAGTCCGGGTTGCCCAAGTCTCATATGGCTCATACCAGATGTGTGATATTACTAGAGGTGCGCCGATGGGACATTCAATTTTTCGACCACTAGATAACTCAATAGACCAGTATATTTTCTCAGAGCTGATGGAGCACAATAACATTGACCCTTTGCCCACTCTAGTTGTCCGCCCAATCCGCAACCATATCTGGCAACACCCTCTCTACAATATCTATCGGCTTTGGCAGCCTGATGAATTGCATCAGCTGCTCATTGGTTTAGTTAAAGACTTAGTGCACTGACTACTCTAACACCTGAACCTTAGAAATGTCAAGGATCAATTTGATAATCAATTCACATTGGTGCCACAATATCCCCTCCTGCAGCACTTCCCTTAAGCATTCGATTGATTGAAAAGCGGCGCCTGCCCAGGTAAAGGGATCCCTGGAATTATCAGAACACTGGAAGTGAATTGCGCCCCATTTCTCGTCTGCTCCAACAATAACAAGCACACTGTGGCAGACACAGCCTCTGAGGAAATTGTGATGGAAGCAGTCTGGGCATTATGTGAATTCTCTCTACTTGTTACCCAACAAAATCCCTTGGATCGATCCCTCAATGCACTAGACGATGCACTGAAACGATTTCACCAGAAGAAGGCCATTTTTCGAGAACAGAAAATGTTGAAGTCTGGGATGGCCAAAGTAGATGACCTGTTGGCATGGGAATCCCATCTGTTTCACGAACAAATTATTCATAAGATTTGTGCTGCAATGGATGCTCTTGTGTATGGGGCAGAAATGGTCTCCACTACAAAGTGCGGGCAATTTCAGTTGCGCCAGAATAGAGCATGACAAGTGGCAACTGCCTGGTAAGATGCTGATTGATAGATGACAATGGAGCGGTTGTAGTGGGAAATATATCTTGTTAGACCTGTTAAATGCCAGCTTATCGATACATTATTGCGATATCCTGAACGACAACAATTGCAGAATGTCTGGACTAAGGCTACCTGTCCCAGGAGCCTCTCCACCAAAGAACATGCCATAACAAAACCTGCCGCAGAAGACAAGGATTACAGGGTAGCACACTTGACCACAAGCAAGCGACTGAAAGTTCAGAACTGCTAATCCGATCCAGAGACACAAGCCATGTTCTGGAGCATGGCTGATTCGGAACATCTGAATAAGCAGAATCAAAGATAAATGGTTTGCATCACCTCAAATGGCCAAATGCCATTGAATAGGGAATTCTCCCTCCGCTTGATCGAGTTTGAGGCTTGGTGGGAGACAATCGGCGGTCAGGAGGTGCAGAAAACCATTGAACACTGCGTTTTTCATTTCGGATATCCAAAGATGCGAAGTGTAACCCAGATATTTGAGTCAATTTGGCATCTGGGTACCGGTGACATTTTAACCACTGATATTTCTGAACGGCTACATATCACCACTGTGCAGGGGGAATATTGATCTAGCAATAAAGTCAATTACATTCGACAGATGCTTATGTATAATGACTGGTGTACTGGGCTTAACTACCTGGAGGAGACAATGCCATATGTTGCACTCGAAGGCTGGTACAATATTGCCTCGGCACAAGTTTTCCACACAGTGTTTGGTACCAATTAACGGCGAAGTACACACACAGCTCATCTGTTACGTATCCAAACATTTAAGGATTAGCCCAGTATCTGCCCTGTATCAGAGAAGGTATATCATTTGAGAGAAATGCATGTCCGTGGAGTCTGCTGAAGAATCAAGTTAACCTCGCTCAGATTCGCGTCAGAAAAGTTTGGAATTCATTGCTTTGGACAGCAATTCCACGCGTACATTGAAGAGGACAAGGGCCATTAAGTTGTTGGACTTGTGCTGCGATATGATCAGAATGTACTCTTTGACAGTATATTTATCAAACTCCCCAATGGGATGTTGTATTACCGCGAACCATTTCACTGCCCTACATCTGTTGAGCATCTGGGACTTGATTTCAAGGTAAAATATACCAATGGCAACCAAGGGATCATGCCTGAAGCTCATAACATCTGGGTCCAGTAAATGCAAAGTGAAGAGAATGACCTTCATAACACCTTTCTAGCATGAATTTCTTCCTTTGCTATATTATACTTCAGGTGGACTCCACAGAATCAGATCCTCCAATTTCAGGAATGGCTGCTAGCTGTGCTAACATTATCCACATTTTCTGTGAGTTGGCAGACGACACAACAATAGGTATTACGTACTCATGTTGAAGAACAGGTGGTGGTGCATCCAACAAATTACAAAGATCTTCATAGTTGGGCCGATTGGGTTGACGGATACATCTGGGCTGTCAAACAAACGAATAAGGTGCATATTGCACTGGTTGAAGCTGTTGTTGGACTGGGTCATTTGTTGCAGGAAAATGCTGTATCGGGCGGCATCAATAGCGTATGGCTTGTAAATAAACATGTTGATTTAGATACCTACTGGACTGTATATTAAATACATTAGAATGCCTGATTCAGGTGTATTGCAGTAAGATAGTTTATTTAACTTTACAATTCCATATAGACAGTATATACTATCTGTCCCAGAGAGTCTGTGTCCAGGTGCAGCTCAATGCCATCGGAGATGCGTCTCATAGTCGATGTAGCTCCCAAATTTCACCAGCTTAAAGGCCTGATTTGATAGCTTTCTGAAGACATCTTCGTACTCGTTAGAATATTCTTGTCTTCAGTTCTGCTACTTCAGATGTGTCGAGGAGCATCAGAAGAACTCCCAGAGCACCTGAGTAGCACACCATTTGCGATTCTGCCATTTTGGGCACGTCTGAGACCTTCTGGATGGATCGCTGTGGCTAATCCGACCTGCTTAGTCTTTCAGTTATGCCTTCCGAACAACTTTACATATCGCTAGTGTGAGTGTTGCGTGCCCTTGATGCTCTAGTCGTACCTTGCAGTGACCATGTTGTTCGATGGATAATCAGTATCTCTTTACACCTCCGAAAAGCCTCTATTATTCTCTCTGATGAATGACATTTCAACACACTGTTCACAGCAGGAGCAATCCAGAGCAAACAAGCAGATGACTCTATCTTGCAATTTGCCACTGCTCCTAGTTTTATTTCCGCCCCTATTTTGATCCTGTTCAATAGCCACCATACATCATATCCACTGCAACTGTCGATTGACACATCACTAAATCCATGAAAGCCAACCTCCATCTGATGTTTCTGTCCATTCCACAATCATTTTCGAAAATCTTCGCTAAGCTGTCACTTCCCAGCCATTGGGTACCACTACACCAGGTTGAAAAGTCTCACACTACTGGAGGTGGATAGTGGATTCCAAGCTAAGACTTGCCTAGATGATTGAAGATGGCTCCAAAAGTTACTGAATAGCTCTTGACATGATGTGTAGTGTAACCACTCCCAACACTGCAACCGAACCAGGCGTGCAAGCGCCAGCAGGTATGTTTAATTTCCGCGCACACTAACTCAATTTTATTACACCCCCTGTGACAATGCAACAATGGGTAGAGGAAAGTCCCGAGATGCAGCGAATGACAGAGAGACTGCAATGTGTGCAGCTAAACATGCCTACCCATGAGGTCTTGAACCATATATCCGCGCTGTGGAGTCAATATAGGTTATTGTATATATTACCTTGCAAGACCGATTTCGCTGAGCGTCACCAAGGAGTAAAGCAAATGAAAACGATTATAAACTGACTCTGGAAGACAAGAACTCAATTGTCAGGTTCTATGAGACTATAGATGACTTTGAACATCCATTGCAAGCGAAGATGGTTAAGGCAATTGCGATGTACCTTCTACCTCCCCATCGAAAATGACAATTTGATAAGCACGGGGTGTCCCGCTGTCCCCACTGCGATTCTGCAATCACTCCAAAGTTCATCCAATGTCTAAATTGACAAAGGGCTAATGCTAGTTATTTTGCAATCTTAATGAACTGTGTTCACAAGGGATATGATGTTGGTATATACATGTATTTTAAGATGATACTAGTCACTGCAGCATGGAAAACTTGACTGAATGCTCAATGCCCAACCAGAAATCGTTTACAACATTAATGACATGGGCTTTCTACATGGTCAGCATTACAAAGAAAAGGTAATATGCAATATAGGTAGATGGAATCCATGCTATACCCCAGATTGAAATTGCGAAATGGTTACAGTTATACAATGTATTTCTGCAGATCCTAGAGTTATACCACCAATGTATATCTTCCTGGGTGGACAGCATCTGCTGGGAAGACATGCTGGTGTCCAAGATGAAGAGCAAGCAACATTTGCATGGTCGACAACAGGCTGGACTGATACAGAAGTAGGACTGGAATGTGAAGGTCAGAACTTTGAGAAATACACTATTAAGATGTGTGTACCCTTAGATTGACCTCCTTTAGATACTAAGTATTACAGTGCAAAGAGCAAGCAGCGTATTGTAATCCTTGATAGGAATAGCTCTCATTTAACATAGCAATTTGTTGATTTTTTCAGGAAAAGAAATATTCATTCTATATGCATTCTGGCACACTCTGCACTCATCCTACACCCGCTAGATGTTGGGCTGTGTGGGACTCTTTCGCGCCGTGATAGCAATCAGCTTGAAATATTTGCTTGAACAGGAGGAAATGCAATTAAGAAAGGACAATGTTATACCAAAGCCCACCTGCTATATCTGTCTATACTTCTCTCTAATTCTTTCCTACACACTTGTCAAGCGCACTAGAGCTGCAGCAGCTACTAAAATCAACATCTTGAGTTTCTTTGAGGCAACTAGGATCTGGCCTCTTAACCTAGGCAAGGTATTGATTCGGCAATCACCTAATATCACTCGGTTCGAATCCCTGCCAGTCACTCCAACTCCACTCCTCAGTGCAACCCCCAGACAGCCCAGACAGCCCAGAGCTATATGCATATTAGCCCGCAGTGCACTTTACATTGTCACTCGCCAATCACCTTCATCTCTGAACCTAATGGCAGTTATCGTGCAACTGGGACTTTAAACTCAGAGTGTACTTGGTGATAAAGAATTAGGCGATGCAATGCTGAGCACACTTTGCTCAGGGGCCAAGGACACCACTGCAGGATCTGCAAAGGACCACCACCAGCTTTGTAAAGCTAGTGTGTATACATCTGACGATGTGGTTCAGCTCTGTGGAGAAAGAGCGAGGTTCGAGAGAAAAAAAGTGGCCAAAGTCAAAATGACCCCAGAAACCGCTGCAGCAAAGGTAGTATCCTCTGGAGTGGGGTCATAACACTCTAAACATATGGAAAAGAAGATTATAGGTGCAAAGAAGGTACCTGGAATTGTGCTTACTGATTGGGAGAATGAGGAAGAAGATATGGTGAGTGGGAAAAGAGTGGAATCAGGAAGAGAATGGGGGGGAGGAGGACTCTGTTCTATATAGTGGTGATATGCTGGACCTAGAGGATGATATAAAGCATGGAAAAGGGACAGCAGAGGTTAGTAGTCAACCCCCAGTAGTCACTATGTCAGGGAGAGTGGTTAAGAGAGGTCGATTGGGTCAAAAATACCACCCACAGGTGGTCGGTTTCACATTCATGGGCGGTCACCCTGTAACACACCTACATGCCAATGACTCCAATGATGGGGAAAGTAGCTATCAGTCAACAAATGGAATAAATGGATACTCATGGAGTCCTCACATTTGCCTAGCACATGCTGAGTGGTGCTAGCCTGGGTGACAGCCAATGTCTATTGTGTAGCAAGTTAGTAGCGAAGGCACAAATCAACAAGTGGAAAGTACAACTTGTTGGGTGAGGAGACCTTCAACATCCCGCTGACTAATGAAATAACATCTCCCAGTATTCATTTTGTGTCGGTCAGGGTATCTCTTGGTATGTTTTTTTTTGATCCAGTGGTACAGAATTCACCTATAGTAAAGTACTAGCACTGGTGGCGGCTCTGCCGCCCCCAGAGTGGCAAAGCCGGATGGTGTGGTTGATGGAATCTTCCCCTGAAACTTCTACCACATACCCATAACAACTTCACAAACATTTGTCCAATAAGGACTGGAAGACCCTGGAAGGTTGTAGGTCTCAAAACTCAAGGTCCTATGGTTAAAGTGGTTGTGGATTCTCAGTTTGGAAAACTGTAGTTCACAATCAGACATGGCTCTAAATAGATAGGACAGATAGTTGAGAACCCTCATGTGCTGGATGGTCTGGCCAGATGCAATCTGTACAGAATAGCAGGCTTCAGGCTGGACACAACCTGCATTGCCTGGCAGGACATCATCCAAATGGGTTAGCTGTTGGCTGGTTGGAAATCTTCGGCAAAAGTGCAAATTCACTATAGGCTGCACACACCCACACACACAGCTCATAGCAAGCTT
>Ga0307512_10002542_pt1 | contig 22813 bp, 15 predicted proteins | sample 14_EM_MG_FD_200267 | JGI IMG/M metagenome (GOLD analysis project Ga0307512, IMG submission 200267) | Populus trichocarpa ectomycorrhiza microbial communities from riparian zone in the Pacific Northwest, United States - 14_EM | ecosystem: Host-associated > Plants > Roots > Unclassified | place...
GAGGGGGTTGATTTTGAGGCTGCTGAGGAGGGGGAGGTGGAGGCGGTCAAAGGGGTAGAGGAGGGGAGGCAGGGGGAGGGGTTGAGGAGACGGAGAGGGAAGCAGGAGGAACCAGAACCAGAACTAGAACCAGAAACGAAACTACAGTCGGAGACGCCAGAACCACAACCAAAAACGAAAACGCAGCCACTAACCCTCTTCCACCCCCTCCCCCCCTCTGCTCTCCGCACCGCCGCAGCAGCATTCACAACCTCCCTCACCACCCTCCCTGCACTTGCAACCACGCTTTACAAACTTCAGACCCTCTCCTCCCTCATCTCCCACACGCACGTGTATAAGCTCCTCCCGACCCCACCCCAGTTCCCGCTGCCGTTATCGAAGCTCGATCAGGAGAGCGGATATATCCACCTCTGCACGCCTCAACAAGCTCCGGGGGTGGCAGAGAGGTTTATGGGGGAGTGTAAAGAGTTGTGGGTGTTGAAGGTTTCGCTTGAGGTTGTTGGGGGGGAGGTACGGTGGGAGGAGGTGGGAGGAGAAAGGTTTCCACATTTGTATGGGACTTTGGAACGGGAGGCGGTTGAGGAGGTTGGGAGAGTGGAGAAGGATGGGTGGGGGGAGATTGAGTGGGAGGAGATGTGATACGCACGAGATGGAGGTGGGGGGGATTGTAATTTATTGTATACAGATAGAACGGTAATTATTCTTCTACAGCCCAAGTATATGATACAAGAAATTACGCCATTTTTCCTTTCTACAGATGAGCAGCTTACGGTGCAGCGACCGGAGGTTCTTTTGTCGTTGCCTCGTATCTCTTGCCTCGGAATGACCACACGCCCCAATTGCCCTGGGTGAGATCTGTCGGGTCGGCTCTGAGTATTGCTTTAGTTCCTGATATTCGTGGTTGCTACAATGGGGGACTTACTCGTTGATATCCCACCTCAAACTCTTAAATCTATTCTCGCCAGGCTCAAGAAGCATATCAAACTCGCCCTTACATTTCTCCTTCACCCACTCCACATCACGGTTCATATCCTCCTCCGTGTACCCCGTGCATAGGATTGGCAGCTTCGTCTCCAGCAATCTGGGGAGTGTATGTTCCCACTCTGCCGCCGACCCGGGGTGTCCAAGACCCGGATGGAACAGGACGAAGCAATCGAAGTAAGGATCAAACGGGGCGAACGCCCCTGCGTCGTGCAGCGTGTGGTAGTACTCTACGAATGTGGAGATCTTCATGTGGTAGCTCACACGCTCCGTAACCGCGCCGTATGGATTACTGGCCGATCGCTCGGGCAAGGGGTACTCTGCCTCGCGGCCCTTCATGGATTCGGGCCCGATGAAGAGGAGGTGGAATGTTGACCGCGGGAACATGTAGGCGAGTTGGTACCAGACGTCGCGGGGGAGCGAGGATTCTGCGCGTGCGCCGAGGATGAACAGGCGGACAGGTGGGGGTGCGGTGCGGATGTTTTTCATTTCTTTTCCGCCGCCGGTTGCGGGGGGATGGAGGGTGTAGCGGAGGGCTGGGGGTCAGCAGGGGGTAACGGGGAGGAGGGGGGAGGATACCGCTTAAGCTCCGGAGACCCTCGGCCGTTAGACGGTGGCGGAGAGAGTAGGGGCTCAACTCGTGGAGGAAACTTGCGATGGTTGCCGGGTAGGTAAGGAGCTTTGTTAGCTGGCGTTGCTGACGGTCGTCGTCGACGGCGTGGGAGTTGCGCGTATACAGGAGCGTGTCCCAATTCGTCATGTTGATCAATTGCTCCTCAATCTGCTCGCCGGGGTACTCAAACTCGGGGAAGAAGCGGCCAGAGCGGAGGTCGTGCTCGTCCTCGTTTGATTCTTTGAGCGTGTCGCAGATGAGAAGGTGGTTCTCGTAGTCCTCGGCCCAGTGCGCTTCTGAACAGTAGGTTGGCACCCCGCAGTCTGGGCAGGTGAACTTGATGTGTGATGGGTTGGCGGCATGCTTGTGCTCAGGGTGCGGGCAGTAGGCGGTGCTCTTGATCCTTGCGGCTCGCTCCCGGATTGCGGCGGACGGAGACTGGTCCATTGGATGGAAGAGGTTGTCTTGTCGAAGCAGCACGCGCGTGTTCATGCCCTCCAGTACTCCAGGGCCAATCTCGCGCGGGATAGCGTAAGAAGAGGCGACACTTGCATTTCCGGCGGCTGCTTCGAGAGGAGGCACGGGTAGATCTTTCTTGGAGTTGGCGAAGAGGCTCTGGGAGCGAGCTCCAGCGGTAGTGTAAAGTGCGGGGCGGAAGGTAATTGTTGATAGCGAGGGACGGAAGTGCCTCAAGCATTGCTGGCAAGCTGAGGATGCCCGGATTGAGGCCATGGTGTTTTTTTATGGGTGTTGGTGGTGTTGACGAGGGGTGGTCATTCTGCTCAGTGGGAGGTTGATGATGTCGAGTTCCGCCATCTAACCGGGCAGGGAAAGCGCAAGCGAGAGCAGCTAAAAAAGAACTTTATTCGCTGTTTTTTGTTCCCTTCTTCATGGACATCACGAACTTCGTTCGCAACGACAACCTCCGAGCCGCAGAGCACAAGTCACTTGAAGCGGCGCTTGATCAAACTACACTTTGAGTGACATGTATTCTGTGGCTGATGCGAGTCAGTCTCTTACCTCGCTCGGTCGATTCTCTGTTCCCATGGATTGACCTTGAGCTGGATACCGGCATTGCCATGAAATAATGGGCGCTGCATGTGTACGAGACGAGAGAGAATTCGACGCTTTTTGAGTACAGCCGTTTCAATATCATGGGACGGTGGTAATTGTCGTTGATACATGTGCAGTAACCAGTGATATTGATTACAACTATTCCTTCGCAACTCTTGACTACTGGGCTTCAGACAGCTGGCTTATTTAAGTATCAATGCCCCCGTAGAGGGATGTTATTAATTTTATTTTATTCGAGTGATGGATGAGGATGAAGTCTTGGCCTTCAGGATCAATACCGTGGCCTCTTGCAGAGCCGCATATGATTTTACGTTTAAACAACAGGAGCTTTGCAAAAGACAGCTGGCCCTTACCAATCCCCTAAATTCTGCCCTGAACTCTCCCCCATAAGCTCTACAGCACAACAGACTACCCCTCAGTACCCACCAAACACCATCAACACGGCATAACTCACCACCTACACGACGAGCGACCTCCGAGTCCCGTCAACCACAATAACTCACCGTCATGCGGTCAAAACACGTCTCCTCCGCGGCCCTAACAAGCCTGTTCCTCCTCCTGATAACCTCCTACGCTTCTGCCGCCAGCGCTGTCCTCGGCATCGACATTGGCCAGGAATACATCAAAGCCGCCCTCGTAAAACCAGGGATCCCGCTTGAAATCGTCCTCACAAAAGATACCAAACGGAAAGAAGCTTCGGCCATTGGATTCAAGCCATCCAACTCCCCCGTAAAGGACGGGGAGTTTAACTTTCCCGAGCGACTCTACGGCACGGACGCTGTGAACCTCGCTGGACGATACCCACATGATGTGTACCCGAACCTAAAACAACTGCTGGGGAAGCTTGTGCAGGATGATGTGGTGGCTACTTATTTAAGACGGTATCCGGCACTGAAGATCACCCCAAGCCCAGAGCAGGAGACTGTAGCATTCCAGAGCAAGAGCTCCCCTGGATCGGGTGTGTTCACGCTTGAGGAGCTGTTGGCGATGCAGCTGAAAGCTGTGGTGGCGCAGGCACAGGCTATGGCGGGCCCCGGCACGGGAAGGATTAGAGACGTCATGTTTACGGTCCCTGCCTTCTTCTCGGCAGAAGAGAAACAAGCACTTACTTTGGCAGCGGAACTGGCGCGGTTGAGAGTGATGGGATATGTTTCGGACGGTTTGGCGGTGGGAATCAACTATGCCACCTCCCGGACATTTGACGAGAAGAACCCGGAATTCCACATTGTCTACGATATGGGTGCTGGCTCTACCACTGCCTCTGTTATTCGCTTCCAGGGAAAGAGTGTTAAGGACATAGGCCGCTTTAATAAGACAATACAGGAGGTAACAGTACTAGGGGTGGGCTTCGACACCAGCCTTGGTGGAGATCTCTTCAATGAGAAAGTGATGGAGCTTCTGGCGGAGGACTTTGTGCAGAGCAAGAAGGGCTCTGCAGCTCTCGCCTCTTATTCAGATCCCAAGAAAGCACTCCGCACAAATGGCCGCGCAGCATCGAAGCTGTGGAGAGAAGCTACCCGCGCCCGACAAATTCTCTCTGCAAACACCGAAACCTTTGCCTCGGTTGAATCTCTCTACGAAGATGTCGATTTCCGATCAGGAAAGCTCACGCGCACTGCTTTCGAGGAGGCCATCAAAGAATTTGAGCCTAGGATTACCAAGCCAATCTTTGACGCCCTCGAGAGCGCACAGATTACTTTGGACCGGATAAATACCATCATTCTCCACGGAGGTGCTGTCCGTACCCCCTTTGTCGGCAAGAAGCTCGAGGAGATTGTTGGTGGTCTTGAGAAGATCAGTAAAAACGTCAACTCGGATGAAGCAGCTGTATTTGGCGCCACCTTCAAGGGCGCCGGCGAAAGCGGTAGCTTCAAGGTCAAGGAAATCAGGACACACGACATTAACCCCTATGCCATTTCCGTAAAATACCTTAAATCCCCAACGGCAAAGAAGCCAAAGGTTCAGCAAATCTTCCCGGCCGGGTCTGCGCTAGGAAAGGATGCTACTCACGCTTTCCCGCATAAACTGGATTTCGAATTTGACGTTGTTTATCAGCTCCCAACTGATGCAGAACCAAGGCCGCTCTCATCTATCAAGACCAGCAACGTCACTGTGTCTGTCCAGAAACTCAAGGAAGACTATGAATGCGCCGACTCTGGCATCTCTACTCAGTTCAAGCTAACCATCAATAAGGACGGCATCCCCTCTGCGACAAAGGGCTGGGTGGAGTGCGAAATCGAGGTGCTCGAAGTGCCAAAGAAGGGAATAGTAGACAACGTTAAGAAAGCGTTCGGATTCGGAAAAGACAAGGAATCTTCTCTCTCTGACTCATCCTCTTCAACCACTAGCACTTCTGGATCCGATTCATCCTCATCCTCATCCACCACCACCACCTCCGCACCGGAGCCAACCCCAACCCTGGTCAAGAAAACACAACGTATCCCGCTGACCTTCACATCCACCAAAGCCGGCATTCCACCCCTCTCCCTCCCCCTCAAGGAATCCTTCATTCAGGGAATCAAGTCCTTCGACGCTCATGACGCCTCTCGCCGCGCCCTTGAGGAGGCAAGGAACGAGCTCGAAGGTTTTACCTACAAGGCCCGCGAGCTCCTATTGGACGGCGACTTTATCGCAGCCTCAACCGAAGACGCCCGTGAAAAACTTTCCACCCTCATTGAAGAAGCTGGCGAGTGGCTGTATGGCGATGGATATCACGCACTTCTTCCCGACGTGCAGGCGAAGCTTAAGGGACTCAAGGCCTTGCAAACTCCCATCCTCACCCGCCGCGATGAAATAAAGAAGCGTCCGGAAGTTGTCAAAGCCCTGCGCGACTCCATTGAGCAGGGCCGCGCGCTCGTCGGTGCCCTTAGAACCCCACCGCCGAATGAGCCCGATAAGCTTAACGATGATGCGGAGGAGCCCACACCGCCCGTATATACACCTGAAGAAATCGACGCGTTGGAAAAGACGTACAATGACACGGAGAAGTGGCTCGACGGGCTGGTGGAGCAGCAGGCAAAGTTGAAGGATTATGAGGACCCTGTGCTGACCACGCAGGTGGTAGGTAAGAAGGCCGAAGAGATAGGCAAGATTATGGTCGACGTTATTATGAAGAAGATGATGGCGGCGGAGGCGGCGGCGGCGAAGAGTAAGAAAGCGAAGAAGGAGGCGGCGAAGCGGAAGAAGAAGGAGCAGGAGGAGAAGGAGAAGAAGAATGAGACGGAGACGGAGAAGGAGAAGCCAGAGGAGAAGAAGGACCATGTGAAGGATGAGTTGTAGGTACGACTGGGCTTTCTTATGTAGAACTTAGAGGTAGATGCTGAATGTCACTTATTCGTGCTAGCGAAATCTTTATTATGCTATTAATGCATGTTACATTACTTGTTTTCATATTTTCGTCGAATGTCAGTGCTCTAGTGCATGCATAAACACTCACTCATCTACACATGCCTTGCAGAGTGTTGAAATACTGAATGCTAGGGAAGCTTGTGTATTCTAAACTACGGGAGTTTGTGTGATCTTATATACGGCGTTCAGAGTATGCCTTGTACGCATGCATGCGCACTCAGCTGGCATCTACAGCTGAGTCTGGAACGACCATCATCATCATGAGATTATGATCCCCATCAGCCCAGCTGAAGCCCATAAGCCGTACGGAAGGCGATCCATATATGCAACAGAGGCCTTATTCCCAACCACAGCTATGGCAATTGATCAACAAGGCAGTTGCTCAGCCTTGGGGCGTTTGATGGAAGGGTTTTCAATGTTTAGGCCAGACGAAACCAAGGGAAGCCACATGATATCAACAACTTTCTATTCCCCTCCAGTATCTTCACCACAACCATGGCCGATAACACAATCCCACCAACAATGCGCGCCCTTACAGCGCCCAAATTCACAACCCCCTCGCACTACAAGCTCTTAACATTGCCTACATTCACTATCTTCTCTCCAACTGATGACCTCATCCGCGTCCACGCCACCAGCATAAACCCAATTGACGTGAAAAAGGCTAGTGGGGTGACTCGAATGGTAGAATCACTCACCCTGCCGTTTACCCTGGGCTGCGATGTCAGCGGAACTGTCGTCCAGGTCGGGCCTGAGGTTACAAATTTCGAGCCGGGAGACGAGGTATTCGGGCTGGTACCGAACCATGGTTTGTCTCCCCCCGCGCCGGATGTGCGGGTGATACTGATGATGCGCAGGCGCAGCAGCAGAGTACGTCCTCTCGCCCGCATCCACGCTGTCTCAAACCAGCGAGGCTCTCCCACACCTCTGCTGCCGCGCTTCCGGCGACAGCAATAACTTCTCTGCAAGCACTCGCCCACGCCGCCTCCCTTCTCCCGGGGGGGCTGGCGGGAAAAACCGTCTTCATCCTCGCCGGACTTTTGGGCACCGCATCCTTTGCGCTTTAACTCGCAAAACATGTGTTTCATGCTAGAAAAACAATCATGACCGTGTCCACATCCAAGGTGCCGCTTATCCCCACACTGCTGGGAGAGGGGACTGTGGACCAGGTAATTAACTATACTACTCACTCCGTCGCCGCAGAAATCCCGGCTGGGAGCGTGGATTTCTTCTTTGACACGATGCAGCAGAGTGCAATGTACATTGTACTTGTGAAGCGTGGGGGGGGTTGTGACGTCGATCTCGACGCTTCCGGGGCCGTAGGAGGCAAGGAGGGAGTTTCCGGGGATGTCGTGGGTTGCTGGGATCGTGTTGGCGGTGGTGGATGTGTGGTATCAGTGGAAGGCGAGGAGGCTGGGGTTAGGTATGGGTATTTCTTTCCGGATAGGGCGGAATTTGAGAAGAATCTAGAGAGGTTGGGTGGGTGGGTGTTAGAGGGGAAGGTTAGAACTGTTGTTGGGTGGACGGAGAGGTTGGGGAATTTTGAGGGTGTCGTGGAAGGGTGTGGAGTTGTGCACAGTGGGAAGGGTGGGGTGGGGAAGTTTGTGATTGAGGTTGTCTTGAGTGGACAGGATGTGAGTTGGGCGGAGGATGAGCTTAGTTGCCTCAAGGTAATAATAGTGTCAGCTTTTTTTTAAGATAGCTACTAAGTATTTAAATATTATATAGCATGGGAGAATACATGGTGAACGGCGGGGTGGGGTAGTGATGAGGAATTCTATATAATCATGAGTTGTCACTCACGCTCAAACTTCACCTTCCCAAATTCTACTTTCTTTCTTTCACTGGCCGCTCCGCTCACGCTGAGACGATTATCTAAGTATGTGTCTCGGAATTGGGCAACATTCTACTAATCTAAATATCCACCTCCTCACCCTCCAACCACTGCTTCGCCTGCCAATACAGCTTATCATGAGCCTTGCCCGTGACGGAATCCCCTTCATTCCTGTGTCCCGGCATATCCAGCTTCACCTTGATATTCCCCATAGTAGCCTCCTGGCAGTACGCCAGGTACCTGTACCCCTTCGGGAACGCCATCAATTTCTCGTCATCGAGCTGCGGCACCTTCCGTGGGTCCACAGGGATGAGCTTATCTTTCTCGTACCAGTGACGCACGAACACCGCGCCCCACTTGCCCTGACGCTTCTCGAACAGGAAGCAGAAGCGACAGTCGGACTCGGCGTCGACCTCGCACCCATCGAGAAGGAAGCGCTGCGTGATTGTTGCCTTCATTTTTGTTACCGCGCTGGAGACTGAGTTAGCAATGGCTAGGAGAGGGGGAGAGGGAGAGGATACCGGTCGCCTTGGATATCGGTTGTGGTACCATGGATCCGGTGCATTATGAACGCACCCTTGTCCATACCGCCCTGCGAGGCCGCAATGAAGTCGGCGATCGGTGTACGCCCCGTCCACGTCGTGTACACGAATGCGTCTGGGTAGTGGAAGATGCTCTTGAAGTTTTCCCATTCGCAGGCGTCGCTGTGTTGTGTGTCAGTCCACAGCATAACGCAAATGCGGGGGGATACAAACCGGTAGCAAGGCCAGCCCTCGGCCAGCTCGCGGATCTTGTACCGCTCTAGTGCGAGGTCGTCTGGGCCGTTGTTGCGGATTGCATTCTCTGGGCGCGAGCCGGAGGGGAGAGAGTGGAGATCAGGCATGTTGGTGTTTGTGGGTGGAGAAGGAGGTGACAGGTGCTGTTGGATGGAGGAGATGCGGTTTCGAGAGACGACGGTTGTCATTGTTTATAGGAAGCCAAGGATTGATACAACACACATAGCCGGAAGGCAGTGGCGTGTTCTCGCAACTCAACGCCGGAAAAATCATTAACCGGCACGGCTGTGATATCCGGCGGCTGGCATGGTGGCGGCAACTGCGTGGGATGGCGGTGTAACTTAGCCGCTGGACCGCTCTGGACCCGGTGGTTGTGGGAATAGCGATGGTGGTGGAAGTGGGCGGGTTCGGCGGAGTTGTGCGGAGTTGTGCGGAGTTGTGCGGGTTGATGAGCGCCGAATTGCGGGGTGAGGTTGCCGAAGCTGACGTTGTCTTGTGTCATAGGGTGTCATTCGCGTTCACCCATTGACAGCTCCATTTGAGGCGACAGATCAGATACAGCCATGAAAAGCACGGCATTGGGCCTTCTGGTTATGTTGTCTACGAACGGCTCACCAATGCCTCCAGAGCTTTATCCAGGTCGATTCAATCATGGACCGTTTCTGAAGAGCCAAAGAACGCTCAATATCAGACCACATTTTCATAACAGTAATTCAAATCACTTTGTAGACATTGCTTAACATATGTACATCAAAACCGCATTCTATCCAAGATGATGTATAATCCCATAACCAAAAGCCCCCAGTCCCCACTATTTCGTCCACCGCCTCTCCAGCTCCTCACGCATAACCGTCTGGGTATGCTCTAACTTAAAACCCTCCAATTTCACCTCCCTCCACAACATCTGCTGCGCAATCCCCTGATGTATCATCGCCTGAGTTCCATCCACTAACTTCCACCCGGCCGCTTCCGCAAGCTTGTACAGCGCCGTCACGGGCTTGGGGTGGTAACACATCTCCAACATAGCGCCCTTCTCCTCACGTCCCAAAAACTCCTCCGTAATAGCCCTGCACACCAGCTCCCCCTCCTCCTTCGGCGGGAAATCCGGAATAGTCCCGACTATCAGCGCGGGAGTCTCCAGTGCCTTTGCCTCCTCGACACTTCCAATCCACTGCAACTCACCCGGGAACCCTGCCTCCTTGAACCCTTTGATCACATCGTCGACTTCAGACTTGATGCGGTTGGTGAGATAGACCTTCGAAGCCCCGAGCCATTTCCACAGCGCATATACGGAGCTCCTGCACGCGCCTCCACCGCCAATCACGAGCGCAGGTTTCCCTCTCGACATTTCAAGCACGCCCGGACAGTTCTGCAAAAAGGCCTCGCGGACGCCAATACTGTCCGTGTTTGTACCGATGTACCGCCGCTGCTTTGTCTCCGGGTGCAGACGGACGAACACAGTGTTGATGGAGCCGATCATTGCGCCTTCTTCCGTGAGCTCGTCGACTTGCGACATGAATGTGATTTTGTGGGGCATTGTTACTGCGCTGCCGATGCAGTCGGGGGCTTTGAGGAGCTTTACGAAGGCCGGGGTGTCCAAGGACTCGAAGAGGCTGTAGGTCCACGGGATGGAGTGGTCGGCGAAGAGGGTGCCATGGAGTAGGGGTGCCATGGAGTGCGCGATTGGGTTGCCGAAGAGGTAGAAGTTGTATGGGGTGGTGAGGGTGCCATTGGTGAGTGCTGAGGTGCCGTGCTTGAAGGAGGCGGCGACGATGTCGTTGTCGTTTGCGACGGAGGTCATGTTTGCGGTTGTGGTGTTGGAGGATGGGTGGATAGAAGGTATATGACAACGTAGCTTGGTGAAGGAGATATTGGTGGCCGTGAAGGTGGATATAAAGAAGACTACAACTTCTAAATAAACGGAAGATAACAGACGTTAAATGTTTATGTAACAAGAATCTCACTGGTGGATGTTTCAAGCAAAAATTATTACCCGATTCTGCGGGGTAGTCTAGCGCCGGTAATGCCCCGCAGATAGTCGGCGATGACCAAAAAAAGAGGCCGTCGAATAGAAGATACTCGTTAATGTTCGGAATATTAGGAGTTAAGGGAATTTATGCAGGATAGATCTACTGTTTCGAATCGGAAGTCGGCAGAGCCTTGTATCTGTAGGGCTTGGTGTACGAAAACGTGTAGATAGTCTCAGAGTGTAGTACAACACACGGTAGAAAGAATGACATCTGTCATAGTGGCCAAATTTAGCATGCTCAGTCAAATTGAAATCTATATAAAGACAAGAAATCTAACATCTCGCGTCTACCGCAGCCGCCATGACACTGGCGGGCGCCCTTCTTCCGGTCCACATTGAGAATTGATGATACGCCTGCTCCTTCAGCACATCGACTCCCCTCGTCACCTTCCAGCCCCTAAACCTTCTTCCAACCTTCATCAACGCAGTAACAAGTGGTCTATAAGCCATCTCAACAAGAACCCCATGCTCAGCACCGTTAAATAGCGCAACCGGAATATCCTCCTCCACAAAGTCATCGGCGGGTACACACGCCACAATAGCACGTGGCACCGGGTCAAACTTCTGTGGGACCCCGGCATAGCTAGCGTAATGCACAAACTGTAACGCGGGGAAATCTTTTTCTAGTTCCTCGGCTTTTCTCCGCGTGCGATTGATCAAGTATAGCTTTTTGACGCCCAACTGTTGCAACGCATAGCATGCGGCCCGCGATGCTCCCCCAGCGCCGATCACGACTGCCGACTGTGTATCTACCACAGGACCATTCCAGTTCACCTCGATGCATGATTTGATGCCCAGCCAGTCTGTGTTGTCGCCGACTAGCTGTTTGCTACCGTCCTTGCTGTAGTGGACGAGAACGGTGTTGACAGCGCCGATAAGCTTGGCTACTGTGCTTTCGGAGTGAAGGAACTTTCCGATCTGGAGTTTGTGCGGGAATGTCACCGACGCGCCGCCAAAGTCCGGCTGTGCCATGATGTCACGGACGTTTGCATCCACCTCGATGGTTTCGTAGATGCTGTAGTGGTGCGGGAGTCCTAGCTCTTTGAAGGCAGTGTTATGGAGCGTGGGGGAGAGGGAATGTGCGATGTTGTTGCCGAAGATGAAGAAGTTGCGTTTCGGTATCTGCCCAATCAAATGCATGGTCTGGTGGATCTGGGACAGAGTCAACTGTCCTGGGGCGGCGCTGAACGGGACGAGGTCGTGGGTGACGAAGGAAATTGGCGCAACAGCCCGTGAGAGCTGGCCGTGGGCGCCCATTCCAACAGTAATTAAGGGTTTGGAGTGGTTATTGCGGTGCTCGCGAACAAATAAGGCGAGCTCGTGGGAATCATACTCGTCCGTAGCGAGAATGCCGAGCAATATAATATCTAAGTTTGCATGTTAGGTACCAATCTCTGAGTAGTTTGAAGCTGGAGGAATGCAACTTACCACCAATATTCTCTGCCTGCAAGCACCGCTCCTTCAAAACTGGGTCTCTCCACCTAATGGATCCGCTCCAATCTTGCCAGCTAGCCACCAAAACCGCACCACCCTTTTTCTCCTTCAATTTATCCACAATTTCTGCCGAAGAATCCAGCTCAATACTGATATATTCGCAACCCGTCTTGACTGCAGTCAACAACAGCTCCAGGGTCTCTGACCCTTTGTCATCTGGGAACTGGCCGCCCTGAGAGCGTGTTCGAAGTGTAAACAGAACCGGCAGATTCGAGTATCGCTTCAGCAGTGCAATCTGCTGGGAAACAAACTCGGGAGTGGTCAAGCTGAGTAGGTCAGCACGGAGTTCCCATACGTCCGTGCCATAGCTCATTCGCTTGAGATGAGGCAATGCAGCATCGAGAGATGGGAATGTTAGGGAGAGGATGTAGGTTTTCTTTCCTGCGGCATAGTTCTGGTGAACTACGTCTGTTGGAAGGGCACCGTTGCTGCCGCTGGTTGCTGTTGCAGGCATTGTAGAGTATCGTGAGGTTGTAAAATTAAAGTTCAGAGACAGCGCAAAAACACGAGCTGCTGCTTCTGTAAACTACTTGCGACTGTCTGTTTAGATAGATCACATTTCATGAGGTCACTTCTCCGGTTATAGAATGGAGGTCCGGGTCTCACTCTCGGTGAAGCAAACGGTTAATTCCTTATCCGGACGCCAGTCCCTTGATCAACAAGCCATGCAGCAATACGAACCCAAGATCGTGTCTAAGCAATACTTGGGCCAGGATAGAATAAAAAAGTTTAAAGCTTCCATTTCACCTGCCCATTCAATCCTCCACAATGTCTTCTTCCTCAGACAATAAATACTACTACCTGGCCGGCCAGGACGTGCGACACTCCATCGCACCAACAGTCCACCAAACCGTCGCCGACTCCCTCGAGCTTCCCTGGAAATTCCAGCTCCTGGATGTCCCTAGCGTAGAGGACGTAATTATCGCCTTCCGCCGGCCAGACTTTGCGGGCGGTGTGGTGACAATGCCATACAAACAAACGATCATGGCGCATCTCAACGAGCTCGACGACGTAGCGACCACCCTCAATGCCTGCAACAACGTCTACCTCTCTCCTTCTGGCAAGCTTGTTGGATCAAACACAGACTGGATCGGTATCCTAGAGTGTCTGCGGAGCGCCTCGCCCGACGGTCAGGGAAAGCCAGCGTTGATAATCGGAGCTGGTGGCGCCGCAAGGGCTGTTGTCTATGCGCTGCTCACACATCTGAACTGCGAAACCATCTACATCATAAACCGGCTAGCGTCCGAAGTGGAAGCTCTGCAGGCCGACGCGAAGAAGTATTCCGCGACTGGGAAAGCGCCGAAGCTCATCCACATCCAGTCTATGGAGCAGGCTCGTGCAATCCCCGCGGAGGAGTCGCCGTTCTACATCGTCGGAACAGTGCCAGATTTTGAGCCAAAGACGGAGACAGAGCTTGAAGCGGCGAGCATGCTGCGGTATTTCTTCGAGAGTGGGGAGAAGGGCGTGTTTTTGGATATGTGCTTCAATCCGAGGAATACGAGGAGTTTGAAGGCGGCGAGGGAGAAGGGTTGGCCGTGTGTGGAGGGAATCAATATCATTGGGTGGCAGATTGGGCAGCAGTATACGAATTGGGCTGGGGAGGAGAAGGCGAAGCAGATCCCTCATGAGAAGGCATGGGAGGCGCTGAGAACAGCGGCGGATAAGAATCCGTTCATCAACAAGTAGGATATATAGCTTGTACCTGTTAGAAAAATGTATACTCTTTCTTTATTACAACGAACTATTTTAGCTTGATAAGATTCAGGCACCATTGATCTGATGTCATGACACGAATGTACTGGTTGAGAACGCTCCGAAGCCAGATCTGACCGCCATAAGGACACACGCAACTGCAACGGTCTTCAAGATACCCCAATTCTATGCATCTATCTCATCCAGCTTTAACGCCTTGATACACTTCTTCCACGACTCAATACCCCTTCGAGCATGCTCAGCTGGCATTGATGGATCTGGGTCAGACATCGACCTATTGAAAAGCTCCATCGAAACCCATCCTCTATACCTCCACTCAAAAACCCAAGTTTTCAGCATCTCCAATACTGGCATATACCCGCCCAGCTCCTCCTCAAACGGAAAAAGTCTTGCATTCCTCGACCATATCTGCAAAACACCACCATTAGCCCGGATGTTCCTCATGAATCCCTTTAACGAGAACTCACCATATTCGGCTTCATCTTAGGATTCCACCACTCATGCGACTCACTCAACGGCGGCGACATTCTACTCGCATCCGAGAGCTGGATATAATACACCTTCTCCAACGGAACCTCCTTCAAAAACTCCTCCACATCCCTCCTCAATCTCTCCTCCGCATTCTCCCTCAGCCCCGACTCCGCAGTACAATCCGCCCACGTCTGTGCTAAAATCTGGTACGTATCCAAACACATCCCAAAGTTCTGCCTATCAACCATTTGCGTGAGTCTCCAGGCCTGCTGCCAGGTATCCGTATGCGCGCCCCACGCCATACTCTCATACACGAACCTAACTCCTGCCTCTGCACCAATATCCGCAACCTCCTGCAGGTCCGCCACGATCTTTGCCTCGTCGCCCGTGGCAACTTGGGGGTCCCGATGGAACATGCTTGGGATCTGGATCATGTCTGTGCCTAGGATCTTTGCGACCTTGAGCCAATTGCGGAGCTTTGCGATTTTTTCGGCGTGGCGCTTTGGGGAGAGCAGGCCATCGTAGTTTTTGAAGGGCTGGAAGACGAAGATCTTGAGGGAGTACTTGTCGCAGAGGTCGCGGAAGCGCTGTGCGGAGATGTGGAGGTTTTCTTCAAATGTGCCGGTGGTCATCGCCCGCGCGGGGAGCTTGATGTCTTCGTAGAACAGCTCGATGCCCTGGAACCCCGCGGCCGCGGCCGCAGAGAGCTTAGTTTCCAGGTCGTGGTGGGCGGCACGGCCCAGACTCATGGACGCGATGGCAATGGGGAGGTGGTCGATGAGTTTTCCGGTCATTTTGTTTTTTTGTGGTTTGTTGTGGCTACCGTTAGTTCCTAAGGGAGATTGTTTGCATTGATATAATGCACTCTAGTTTACCAGATGAACACGCAAGCAGGCACGAATAGTACAATTGGCTGATGATCGCTGTAGCTCAGGTCTATCGGATAAAACTTACTCCGGCGCAGCGGCAGGGCTTCCCCGGATCATCCACACCAATCGACCCCGCAATCCAGCTGTGGTAATTAATTTCTGCATCGACACCACCGGGCCGAGTATGAAGCGGGCGGCCCCGGCGAACCCGAGCTGGTGGGGAAGGTGCCGCTGTATATATCCGCAACACCCGCAGCAACCAAAATAAAAACAAATTCGCAACACGCCAAATAATCACAACCCATCACAGCCCCTCACTCACTCTGTCCCCTCGCAATGGCACCTTCAATCCTCCTTCTCAACGGTCCCAACCTCAACCTCCTCGTCCGTTTTCCCTCCCCCGTTCCCACAAATACTAACGCCCCCCAGGGTTCCCGCGAGCCCCACATCTACGGGTACGCCACCCTCTCCGACGTCGAGTCCACATGTTCCACACTCTGCGCCACTCGGGGCGCAACCTTCAGCGCCTTCCAATCCAACCACGAAGGCGCCCTAATCGACCGCATCCACGCCGCACGATCAGAAAAGGTCGATTTCATCATCATAAACCCGGGCGGGTTCACGCACACGTCCGTTGCGCTACGGGATGCGCTGTCGGGTGTCAGTATCCCCTTCATCGAACTGCATATCAGTAATGTCCACTCGCGCGAGGCGTTCCGGCATAAGAGTTACTTGAACGAACTTGCGGTTGCGGTTATTGCGGGATTGGGAACGTATGGGTATGAGGTTGCGTTGGGGTATGTGTTGCAGTTGGAGAAGTTTAATAAGAAGCCCGACGAGAAGTAAGAGGGGGGGGGGGGGGGGTTTGAATAAATTGATTTTTGTAAAAGCTTTTTGGACTCCAATGATTCGACCGTCATGAGAAATATTGCCAGTTGCCCATACATGCAACTGTATATGAACTACGTACGTGGTGGCTTGCCGGCCAGATAACATGCATTAAAACAAGAAAAAACACCTGACGCCTGAGATCAGATTTCCCCGTTACACAGACCGAAAACACAAGCATTAAAGGATAAAAAAAATATCATCTCACAAGGCTACTTCCACCACTCCCATTACCCGCGCCCAACACATCACCCAGATACTGTTCCAAAACCGTGTTCAACCCTCGTCCAGCATAGATGTTATGTTGTGGGGTCTGAACACTGTCGTCGGCCTGCCCTCCTCTGAGCCTTGGGTCTTGAGGAGTACCGGGTAGCATATCTAACGTTGCGTCGGGACTGAGTCCAACATATCCAAGGTTCTGCATAAACTCCACTGGGATGCCGTTATTGGCCCTAGACACGGGTGGTTAGTAGGCAGCTCAATGAGGTGTGCCAACACAAAGGACGAGATGTGTATACGAACCAGGGAAGATCAAACATTCCAAACTCATCATCCAGAGTATCAGGGCTCACAGCCGACTGTTGAGGTTGCTGCTGAAACATTGGGAACGGTAGGGGTTGCAACCCTGTCGAGGCCGATGTTGCAATGTTGCTGGCGTTCAAATCTTCTTCTCGCAGAGACATGGATGGGGGTTGTCGTGGAGGCAGGCGCTCCCGGATATGGGTCGTTCCCATCGAACCGGTAGAAGAGTAGTAGTCTTGCATCATTCCGTTATCTGATGATCCACCGACAATCGATGGACTCGATGAACACGGCATGAAACCCGGGGATCTTCCAAGACCTGTGTTCTGTTTGTGCGATGGAGTAGGAGCCGATTTGACTGGACCCATGGCCTGTGAAGGTGTGTGGGCGTTTCTGAAAAGTGCCCTGCCTGGTTCAAATCCGTCTGGGTTGCAGAAACTCATGAGATTGTTGTTGAAGATTTTCGCTACCCGAGATGCAGGATTGTCTGGACCTTCGCTGGCCATCGAGTCGTTGAAGATGGATGCAGCGTAATGAATAAATGGGCATGGAGCAACTCCTAACGAGCGATGGGAATTGTATGTTTCAAGAATGACTTCTGTCGCTGAGATTGCATTTTCTTTGATAGCTCTAGAAGCATCATCCAGATGGGAAAGACTAAATATCGGTGCTTGGTGAAGTCGTAATAGTGCATGAAGATATAAGAGGTGGAGATTGAGTGTATGTGGCATTGACGATATTGGGGACAGCCGTGGAATCGAATATGTCGAAATGTTGAGAGAGTATGCTTGAGGTAGATCTCGAGCCCAACTACGCAACTGCTGTAGAAGAGTTTTCCTTTGAGTTTCCAAGTCAGGATCTTGTCGTGCTTGATGACTGGGTTGTATAGCGATCCGTCTTACTATCCGAGATAGTTTTACCAACTGATTGAAGACCGATGTAATATGAGCCGGCTCGTGCCCACCTCCACCCATATTCTCAGGCGCCTCGATTTCCGGCACACCCTTCCACACATCCCACTCCTCCCAGCCATCCTCGGGAATAGCTAACACACCCCAGTCACTATCAATCACATGCGGCTTTCTCTCCATCCAGAGTGCCATCAAACATTCCAACACCATGTAGCCCATCCATGTCCGTCTCCTGAAGGGTGTGCTATCTGTTGTGTTTAGGCCAATATCTGACGAAATGCGCCCGGCAAGCCCAATAAGAAGCCAGGCTGTACTGAGTTGTAGCTGAGAAATGCTGACAAGAGAAAGTAGTAGAAGTGCCTGAACGTGCTCCAATCCATACTCTTTCGACTCGAACAGCAATTTCTGAGAGGACATATAAAGTTCTGTAGATATTACAGGAGAGATAAGAGTGTCTGGACCTGATGTCTTGTCTTTTCCTTGTTGTTTCACCACACCCTCGTTTTGTGCAGATGCCAATGCAAGAAGCGCATATAGTAATGCTCGCTTCCCTGGACCAACTTGTTGAGATGCCACTACAAGATTACTTGAGGAGGCCGGTGTGTTGATAGTATGGACAAGACGGACAATATCGTATTTATCAAGTATCGGAAACCAAGCATGACTGTAGGAAAAATAAATATCGATCAAAAGCCGGAAATTCGATGGGATATTGGTGGCATCGATAGCCGTGTCTCCTCGCTGAAGCAGTGGAAACCTGGCAGGACGATCGCTATGTGATGGGCTAGGAGTGGGGTGGGCGAAATCAGACCGGGAAATATAAATTGAGCCATAAGGTAAGTAGCTAGTGGTGGGGGAGTTCATTGATGCCGTAGCCGGAGGATTCAAAGGTGAATACGGATGATGGAGACGAGAAAAACCCTCGCTGCCAAAATTCGGCGTGGGAACGTCGGATGTAGGTTGAACAAATGAGATGCCGTTAACACCTGTACTGCCCCCATTTTGTGAGACAACATTGCCGTCTCGAGAGTTTTCTAGTCCTCCAATTTCGACCATATTTTGCCCTACTTCAAGGCCTTGCATTTCCTCGTTTCGTTGGTTCGCTTGGTGTGAAGCGCCGGGTCCGGCTATCGAGCGAGGTTCCTGATTTGGACTTCGGGGACTTTTCGGCTTCGGCTCATTGTCATCCTTTGGAGAGAATTCAACTCGGAAACGCGCATGAGTGGAACCTGTTAAGTTATCGATGTCCTTGTCAAGTGATAGTGGTTTCTGACACTTGAGACCACCAGCTCCGCTTGACTGTAGAGTTTCTAAGGCTTCGAAAACAATACCTTCCTTCCAGGCTTTGGTCAATCGCAACCCGTCCTCACTATCGTCCAACAAGTTCGCTGCATATTGCTCAATCAAGGCAAACAGAGCCTTGTCCGCTGCCTTGACACTAACGAGCAGCAAGCCCAGTATCCTTTGCAAGAGTTTCACGGACCTCTCCAGCGCAGACACACTACCAGGTACCAAGCCCCGTTTCTTGGGTGAAGATCCATAGGAGCACTGGATTGACTGCGACGAGCAAGGGGAGCAAGTCGGCTGGACCCCATCGCATTTGATCTTTTTAGACCGGCATTGTTCGCATGCACGCGAAACTCGGAGTCGCTTCTGAACCGGAGCGCCGGTGTCTGAGGTGCTCATTGTTTAAGATCGGCGCCGGCGGCAGTCATAGAGGCGCCGAGAATCGAAAATCCAGTGGAACCAGCTGATACGCGTGTACGGCGACGAAGAATGAACGGGGCGGATGAGCCTCGCATCCAGTGGGTGAGTGGAGTGAGGTTCTACTGGAAACAGCTGGCGGGTGTACGAGCATGGATGACGAACGTGGAAATCGTTCGACAGGTCGGCAGGGATCGATTGATGCATCCGAGGTTCTCACTTGGTGCATTGGTTCCTTCCCCGCATCCCATCGCATCGCCTCCCACAAGGACGTGGTGCACTTGCACTTGCACTTGCACTTCCTCGGAGGGTGCGAATGTCGGAATAGAACTCCGGTCGCTCCACGGAAGTTTGTATGAGAGCAGGGTCTCAAGCTTTTCGATTTTTCGTACCAATGTCCACCACTTGTTCTTCGGTCGGTTGGGCGCTGGGCAATTGGTTGCTGCACTTAAACATTGTGTGACTCGCCAGTCCGGTTCTTGCAAATTCAGCGCCAAAAGTGTCTTTATCCGCCGACAAAACGTCCTCCCCCGTCTGTCCGGATCGTGACACATGCTCTGCCTTTCTCTTATCTGCTATGCTGTTGTTGCTACCACTGATTCCACCTCCCTCACGATATCACCAGCTCAATGAAGCGGAAGGCTGATCATGTTCACGACCTCGACTCTACGGGGTCCAGCCCAACACAGCGCCTACCATCCTCACCGCCCCAGAATGTCGCCGAGTTCCCTTATGCGCCATGCCCACGCACCGACGATTTTTCTCCTAATGCATCGATAGCACTGGTCGGGCTGCGTGGAGTAGGAAAATCCACGATTGGTGTTATTCTATCCTCAAGTCTCCGTCGCCGTCTCATCGATGGGGATGTCTACTTCGTCAATTCCACCGGAATGTCAATCGCGCAGTATGTCCAGCTTCACGGGTGGCCGGGCTTTCGCGCCAAGGAAGCCGAGTTTATGGAAGAGGTATTGAGAGAGAACGAAACGGATACAATAATTGTCTGCTCCAGCGGGTGCGTCGAGACGGGGAGCACGAGGGCTCTATTGAAGCAGTGGATGGAGCGTCATCCCGTCATACACATCATTCGGAATAAGACAGAAATACAGGACTACCTACGACCAGTGTCGCCGAGCTCGTCGCCAGCCCTACGTCCAGGGAACATGCCACCGTCCCTACCTCCGGGTGATACATTCCGGCGTTTGCTTGCGCGACGGGAGCCGATGTATTCGAGCTGTTCGAATCTGGTATTCTACAACATGTGGGATAAACAACAGCAACCCATAGCACCATCTGGCCGTTGCTCGCCGTCTTCCCCGACATTAAAACATGTAGAGCAAGACTTTCTCCGCCTACTGAACTTCGTCTTTCGGCGGGAGATGGCACCTGTCTGGGATAGGCAGCACGGCCCCCACCCCTCGTCGGCACCAGGGTCAACCGCCATAGAGGATAGATCCTACACGTACGCGCTTCGGGTGCCGCCGGCTCGTTCATTCACGACTCTTGACCAAACACTGGTGGGGCTGGATGAGGCTAGTGAGACTGTGGATGCGTTCGATCTCAGGATTGACTTGCTTCTAGATTCTAGCTCCAGTTCGGAGTCAGACACCCGACAGTTCTCGACCCTGTGTTTCATATCAGAGCAATTTGCTGCTCTACGGCGGCAGTCGAGCGTACCAATAGTCTATCACGTCAAGACGAGGGATCAGGGAGGCTGTTTCCTCGCAAATCCGCGGAACATCAATGAAGAAAAGGCATACCTCAGTCTTCTAGATCATGGACTTCGGCTTGGAGCTGAGTATCTTATTGTGGAATTCGGATTCAGTGACCAAGCGATTCGAGATTTGGTAGCCCGGAAAGGAGCAACCAAAATTATCGGCTCTTTCTTTGAGGCTAGGCAAGGCGAGGAATTCGGTTGGGGTAGTTCGGAGCGGCTGCGGGTGTATGAACAAGGCGCAATGTTGGGTTGCGATTTGGTCAAACTGAGCCAAAAAGCAAGAAACACGGAAGACAATTTTGCCGCCATTTCTTTTGCCCACGACATAGACAAACGAAGACAAACCAATGAAGCGAAAGGGCTTGGTACACTCCCGAGGTTGATATGCTTCAACACTGGTAGTAAAGGCAAGCTCTCCCGCATCCTGAACAAGACATTAAGTCCGGTTACCCACCCAGCCCTGGTCGCACGCCAGGAGCAACAAGGAACACCCCCAAGAGAAATTGACAACACCAATAAGGAAGACATAACGCCTAAGGAAGCAATCACAGCTATTCACGCGTGTGGTATACTGCCCCGCCTCGATTTTTGTGTGCTGGGCTCAGCGGTTCGACATTCCCTCAGTCCAGCAATGCACAATGCCGCCTTCAAAGTGTACGGAATGCCACACAACTACGGAATTTGCGAAACTTCCACGATAAACGACTTTCTCGCTGTTGCACAATCTCCTTCTTTCGGTGGTGCCAGTGTAGCCCTCCCCTTCAAACTGGAAATCATTCCCTTGTTACATACCCTATCGGACCATGCCAAAGCCATTGGAGCTGTCAACACGGTTATACCTCTCCGTTCAACGAACAATGATAGCACAGAAACACCGTTAGCATTGCATGGAGACAACACGGATTGGATTGGAATACGAACCTGTGTATTGCGTTGCCTCACACCCGTGAACGCAGTTACGCACTGCACCACTGCACTCATCATTGGCGCCGGAGGTATGGCTAGGGCTGCAATATATGCACTGCAAAAAATCGGCGTCGAGAACATATTCCTCTGCAATAGGACTGCAGAACGAGCGATCGACATAACCCAGTATTTTAATGGCAAGAATATCAACGGTTGTTCGACACCAATTTCTCGGAGACCGTCATCGAGCCCAGCCGGTCATGTAGTACGGTACCTTTCATTATCAGAAGCAGTTTGGCCTGTTAGATATCGCCTTCCGACCATCATTGTGAGCTGCATTCCTACTTATTCGATCCTTGGCGCTCCTCCAGCAAACTTTACGATGCCAGACAAATGGCTGGAAAGCCCGACCGGAGGTGTATGCATTGAGGTATGTTTCCAGTATACAGCGATCTATTCTTTGACACGTTCTGACACCAGCTTCAGCTTGCGTACAAACCCCGAATCACGCCGCTTCTCCGGCAAGTCCGGGCGCTGGCACACAAAGGATGGATTGGTGTTGATGGGATCGAGGTTCTTCCCGAGCAAGGATTTGCACAATTTGAGTTGTTCTTGGGGAGAGAGGCACCGCGACGAGCAATGAGGGATGCTGTGGAAAGCGCAAGAGATCAGGAATAGTGTGTTGGTGGACATTGTCAGTTTTTGGTTTTTTATTTATGGCGTTTTTTTGTTATTTTTTTGTTGGGGGGGGGGCTACTTCTTTCTCGTTATATAGTTTTCATATTTCGTGGCTCAATGTTGCTGTTTCTTCAAAACGCACATTCAATGGTATCACAGTTCCCCCTGTTGGAACGGAATTAGCCGCTTCCAACATATAGATCCCAAAACATATGACGTCATGCCGCATTTGCCTGACCATGACCGCTCTTAAGAGGTATAGTACCATGTAATTATCCAGTTGGGGGG
>Ga0307512_10002543_pt1 | contig 22802 bp, 26 predicted proteins | sample 14_EM_MG_FD_200267 | JGI IMG/M metagenome (GOLD analysis project Ga0307512, IMG submission 200267) | Populus trichocarpa ectomycorrhiza microbial communities from riparian zone in the Pacific Northwest, United States - 14_EM | ecosystem: Host-associated > Plants > Roots > Unclassified | place...
TACAGTCTTTTCGTCCGTGGCTCTGCTGCCCTAGTCCTAAACAGTCCTTAGTTTGCTTGCCCCGAAAATTGTCGTCTGGTCCGGGGCTTACTTTTGCCCGGACGGGACGGACTATTGGGAAGCCTGAATCTCAAAGTGATGTATACATGAAATATGCATAATTCATCGCTCTTTCACCTCCCAACATCCTCCGTAAACTAACTAAAACAGTCGCTCAAGTTTCAGCTATATATGGACCGATGAGTGCCCCTTATATATATGCAAGAAATACACTGTCTACTGTATATCTGAGCATGGAAGATTTGTTGCACATAAACTTAGAACCTCCGTAGGGCTTGCGGATATGGGCGTACGGCATTCAGCTGAGTTGATGGTACGAAGTTGTGCGGATGGGACTGAGCTGGTGATGACTAGCTGAGAGCGTATATAAGCCTACCAGCTGATGACGCATATATGTTTGCGGATGCATGCATACACAAAACTCTTGTACACATATGAACATAGATACCTACGATAGATAGATAATCAATTATCACACAAAGTAACAAGATTAATGGACAATACAACAGTGTTCATCTATGCAACATAATAGACCACTAGACCGCACCAAAGTATCTTTTCCAACCACTACCATCTCCATTTGTCGATGCTGTTGAGTTACCCTTATAAATATCCTGTACATTATGTATGTCTCCTGGCTTGCAACAACTGGGTGAACCATACTACCGTAGACTAGGTCAATGATTGCAGCAGTGCTGTAATGGACCAATCCAGACCGGAACTGTCCTAGTACAGACTAGTCAAGTGGAGGAAATTTTGGACCACGGTCGGTCTAGTCTGAGAAGGTGCCAGCCAGGACGGGCTTGGTGTGGACCAGTCCTATGGCTGCACTCAGGGTTAGGTTTATATTTACCGTTTTTGAGTTTGAAAATGGGAGAAATATACCCGTTTACAATGAATATCCAGCCAGAAGTACTGTAGTACAGCTTCGGCTGAGAGTTTGGATGTGGTTAGTCATCAATTGTGGAACTGAAACTTGTTTTTGGTGGTCCTTCGCAAGGTAACGTTACCTAAGCTAGGTAAAAATTGCGAGTTTACTTGGACTGGTCCGGTCCGGGATCGTCCAGTGCAAGATTGGCAGTCTGTGGATTTTCCAATCTACCCTCCTACTCAATCGGACCGTACTAAGCCCTACCCCAGACGGGGATCGTCCAGACAGGTGCAATCATTAGACTTGGTTGTCGCCTCGATGGCGAAACAAACCATCAACGTCTTCTACCGTGGTGGATGCCGCGTAGACTGTGATACGTGTACGTATGTGAAGGCATGTCTATTGGTACAAGAGAAGTGTCGCATGGACTTCAGGTCCAGGGAAAAACTAATCGCGCTAGCTATAAGTAGTAGGCTATGTCATAAGCGATAACTGACGGCACCGAGTGATATCTGTACTCTCAAGGAATCGCCACAACACAACTTTAACCGTTTACTATTCTGTAAATAGAAAATTCCGCATCTTTCTAATGCCTACCAGGTCGTCCCATTTTTGTGCTCATAACTGGACAATATCTCGACGGCAGCAACAGAATAGCTCTCTGCACTCCGAGGGTTGAACACCCGAACTGAACACCGAAAATCTAAAAAGAAGTTTTCGGTCATAGCCTATGTAGATAATAACTGCTCTAGTAGTCTGCCTGCACTTGACCGAAATTTTTTGTGTGTGGTGGAGGTACTCCAGCATATCCCCAAATGTCATGCAGGATAGACCTGAGTTCGGCCTACCTCTGAGTGAAGCAACCGCCAGCACTGAGGGCACTTCCACCGCACACAAACAATTTCGGTCAAGTGCAGGCAGACTACCAGAGCAGTTATTATCTACATAGGCTGTGACCGAAAACTTTTTTTTGATTTTCGGTGTTGAGTTCGGGAGCTCGTTGCCTCTCCGAATCTCGGAGTAACACCGACGACTAAGTCGTCCAGCCCCTCCCTGGCGCGGGTATTCATTCCCGCACCAGGAAGGGGCTGGCATGCGAGCTTACTCCATGGATGGACTGGTTCATTCGCGGAGCGTATATACAAAAGTGCTAATTACGCTCAACCAAAAGGAAATTACTCTATACACGAGCTGTATGCTTCAACCTCGTCGTGCAACTACAATTACACTGTACTCTATGTCATCATTTGAAACACTCTCTTCTTCGTCGTTGCCCTCAGCCGCCACATTATCCTCTTTCTCCTCCCTAGTGACCGCTTCCTCTTCGAGAATCTCTCCTTTCTCAGTATCCAGTTCGGTCAAATCATTTTCGGTGTAATCTTCCTCACCAACCTCAGCAAAAGTAGAATCAGTCTGTTTCCAAGTATCTCCTTGTGTATTTACTCAACGGCACATTTGATTCTGATGGGTCTAGGTGGAGCAATTCTTGTTGTGTCTTGTTCAAGATTGAAAGTACTATACGGAGCTGCAGAAACCCCAGTATTTGTGCACTCTACGCCACCATATGTGCATACATGCGTGCGCATATATGTATGTCGCACATTAACCAAGTATGTACACTCCACGAATGAACCAGTCACAGAGGTGGGGTACACTCAGCGAATGAACTAGTCCATTCGCGGAGGTTGGGACCCCGTGAATGGACCGGTCTCTCGGCGGAGGAACGGTCTCAGTGAATGGACTAGAACTGATATCATGTTATTTGAGCTACTTTTGGTATTTAGGTTTATCACTAGTATCATAACTCTCACAGTCGCTTGTTGCAAGGTCTACCACTGGTTGTTTTAGGCTTGATACGGGAGATTTAAGCCCCATCATCACCGACAGCAGCCATCGGTCCCTCACAGCGATTTCGGATTTCGGGCTCTAAAAGAATGTAATCGCCCACAACCTTAGGATGCCTGAATAAAATTCTGTATGATTTGCTGTATGATTAAAACAACTAACACCTGTTGAGTTGACACGTATGCGTAGAGGTGAAAGTTCGTTAATTGTCTCGTGTACTCGTACAATAATCAAAAGAGAGAAAATGAGAGACAAGTTGCAATGACGTGATCATAGGAAAAAGTCCTCAACAACGTCAACATAATGCAGTTGGGACAAATGATGTGAACCAAGCAGGAATTAGGGAGGTCCCATCTACGCCCAAGTTTTACAAGGCCCGGCATCGTTGGCCAATCATGCGCTTCACTCGCGATGCACTCAGAAGTCTCGATATTCCAATAGCTGCAGCTACGTAAGTGAGACTATAGCTATTGTATTCGGTTAAGGTGAACTCTAAAAATCGACACTGGCTAGGTTCAGTGCAAGTTCGGAAGAAATACATCTGCATGTAATTACAGAGCTGCAGCCATGACAGCGGAATTACCAAGTTGTTTCGGGCAAACGGGTAGAGTGTATTTCAATCAAACCTATTGGTATCAGATCAATCATGTGTGAAGAGACCTGGCGCAATTTGATTTTGGTGTAGGTGCACTGCATCTGATTCACGGTATTATGGTGGGGGTGGATTGAGACGTGTTTGAAAGCTTCTGGTTGCACTATGCGTATTGTCGGGTGTCGCTCTCCGATAGCGCTTTCTACCTGTTTCGGGCGATTGCCATGCACGAGAGCGAGTAGTGTTAGCGTTGGGAGGAGTGGTGTGCGCCGACAAACCTGTCGGCTAAGTTGTTAGGCACATAAAAGCGGGCTATGCTTTTAATTTACAACGTATTAAATTTTGGTGCGTGTGGGGTAAGCTCGTGTACCAGCCCCCGCCCTACCTGGGGCGGGTATTCATTCCCTCACCAGGAAGGGGCTGGCATGCGAGCTTACGTGTGGGGTGGTGCTGATAGTAAAAGGTGGATAACTACCCCTGTTCAATTCACACGCGCTAATGTAATCGTGCATCACGAAGGTATGCACTTCTATATATGGCTGTTCCACCCACGTAGTAGTATACTCTTATATACGTCACCGTCGGCAAACTTCCTTTTGCGTATTTCATGCCTTGTTTGCACTTGGCTATATGTTTTATTTAACCAATGATGGTTAGTGACTACAGCAGCGATGCAATTGATAACACGCGATAGAGTGCTGAAAGGGCTCACAACAATAGAAAGTCGCATAGGTACATAACCATCTATGTCACAGATGTATACCCGATACATTAAATAAGAACGACTGAGAAAACAAAGAGAAATACACGGCCGTATACCTTGTTATGTAAGTTTAGATTTGCGTATGTGAAATGACCAAGGTACTTATAGTACATACAACCTCTGTTGGGGTGGCAATCTGCGTCGCAACCGGTCAGGAACATGAAAAATGTGCTTAGGCACTTCTCAACAATTCCTTTCGAGGATCCTGTTTATTGCAGACATATGGGATCGAGAATACCCTCTGATGATTGATTGATATGAAAAAACTCTGATAATGCAATGTGTGGTTGATACCGTAGCGGAAAGAAAAGGGAAGCGGTGTCGAATGGTTTAGAAACGGGGCTGCAGATCTGAGATCTGAGCATGAGTTTTTGTCCACACACAAATTTGTGTCGACTAAGAACCCTAACCTTAGGGGTGCACTTGCATACTGTGTGAGTACATGCGGGAGTACTGCAATTGGCTCAGGTGCACTTGGAGGTGCATTACTTTGGAGGTGAACTTTGGAAGGATCAGTCTGGGCGATTAATCAGGAGCTACATAGAAATAAACTCGCTGGACGCAGGCTCGATAAATATATTATGGATAATTTCTTCAATATCCTGCTAATGCAACATGCGGGCTCCACTCCAGGTTTTGCCCAATGACTCATGCCATATTCTGTTCCGACGAGGTGCATATGCGAGTGGATTCCTACAGAGATTCCCGGTGACCAGGGGCAGTGCATCTGGATACCCCCACCGTCTGGAGGGATAGTCAACTCAGTGAATCACTCAGTAATTGTTGTGTTTATATGCAGGTGCTAATTGTGGTAAAGTGATTCAGCAACATACGATGGCGGTTTGTGCCGTCCCTTGGCAGGTCCTAATCACCTCTCACACTATTGCACATCTCCCGACTTTCCTCAGTGTAATCCACCCCTTAGTCAAAGAGATGATTCACCAGATATACTGAGTAAGCGGTTCTCTGGAGTTGCTTCAGCACTCGAACATTCTGACAGTCCACCGCCGTTGAAGATTGTTCATGCCTGCACTGGCAAAGTAGGTGCTACGGTGCCCGAATAAAGATCAAGCATACTACAATAGGGTTCTGTTTTTGTACATTCTTTATTCTATTATCTACTTATCAGAACTAATATACTTGTTTATCTTTTCTCCCTTGGGTTTGTTTTAACATTTCAGAGTACAGTAGTGTAAGAAGTGCTGACATTGATTCCGACTACGCAGACGGATTCTACTACACGCGCGCTCTTCACCCGTCGCTGTCTATGCCTCATTGTCAACACGTCCTAGACTGACTATCCACTCCTCACTATCTACACCACGCTATCCACAAGCCGCGGTTTTCGCATCAGTATTTACATATCGCTATATCTTCGCCCTCCCCTATCTACTAGCCATCTTGTCGGAGGACTACTCTCGATTATCTCGGCAGCGGTACTAGTCTTAGGTATGAGCGGCTAGGTTCGCGAGTAGTTCAGGTTTCGCGTCCTCGGGCGACGATTGTGGCTAACAAACGATGACGTGCTGCAGGTTCGATCAGGTATACCGAGATTAGCAGCTGTCTGGTGAACGCCTTCAATCGACTCAACCACCACATTTTTGCTTCACTCATCGGTCACGGGCCAACTCCCGACATGCCCGCTTGTGTCCCACACTACTTGTACTTTACTTGTTTATATCAAATGTTCTGATAGAGAGAATTGCTCGAGTTTCTGAACTCCCACATCTGCCTAACGGTGCCCTTGGAATCACCCCCGAGTTTATCACCCCATTACCAGTCATACGGTACCAGACTATCAAGGGGCTAGCTCCCCCTCTCGCAAACCATCGGAGGTGGAATGCCGTGACAAAATGACGAAAAGATATTGCCATCCACATACCATTTTTGTATTACATCAACTGGCTGCTCGATAATCCTGCAGAGACCGAAGTTACAAATCTAATGGTGCTCGCCGTACCTAGCGACTGCCTATAGCGAAACCTTTGTTGTTCGTAACAGCGACAGCATCCCCAAAGATCGACAGCATCCCTCGGAGACCAACAGTATCCGCCAGTTAATCAATAGCATCTCCCAGTAATCGATAATAATCACTGTTGCTACCATTCTGAGAAGTGTCCTTTCGCCCAGAGGTCAACAAATCGCTCGACGATATACAGATCGTTCATGGGACAGTTGTGGGATACCAATGCTTCACCGGCTACGAGGGAGTGGTGTGGTGGACGATGGGAGACACTACTCTTTTAGAAGGCAATATTGCAATATCGGTCTGGACATAGATGAAGGTGCTGCCATCACTGCATATGCTGATAGGAGAAGCAAGATATAGCTGCTTATTTCTCGGGAGCGCATTAGGATGAATGTATGCCGCCACCTACAGGAGCCCATCACCAACAGGTGTGCCGTCACTCTTGGAACGAAAGAAACATCTGCACCAATGTGACGATTACTCAGGCAACGTACATTCCACGACATTGCTACAATTTCGCATTCCCGAAAGGCCCCCTCCCCATCCCCGCAAACGAAGAAGCAGACCGTCAGGCGAACTTGGCCCGAGACGCAAGCGGAAATACGGCGATAGAGCGGCCATACGCCTCGGCCTCGAATAGAGCTAGACGAATCTCCGAGGGAAGGTCAGCAGCCAAGGCAAAGTGGGAGGCCAACAAGTGCAGCGAGCACTTCAGCTACAGACTCAAGGGCAAGACGGGGACCAAGAGACCTGTTCCGATGACAAGCGTGAAGTCGCTGGCTACCAGGTTCTACCGACTAAAGTGCGGGCATGCACCCACTGGAGTCTACCTAAAACGGTTCGGCCACCGAGAGGACGACAAATGCTGGTGGTGTGAAGGGACAGCGGCCCAGACGCGGGAGCACCTCTTCTGCCGTTGCAGCCGGTGGAGAGACCAGCAAAAAGCACTCTGGAAGGCGGTGGGAAAGGTGACGGGCTGGAAAGCGGGCAGATGCCGACACGTGCAGGTCTCTAAGCGGCTTTCCATGGAAGAGTGCGATCAAGCGGTGGTGGACTTCCTGGTGGCTACTGAAGTCGGGAAGTTCCCGCCCAAATGAATGGCGGTATGGAGCGGGCGCAGAGGCTGACTCAGGTGCGGGGGGCGGCGGCAATGGGCTTATATCTTTTCTTTTTCATCTTTTATCTTTCATTTGTCAGCGGGGATGAAGGGTAGCAGAGGGGGAGGGGGTATTAGGTCCTGTCATACTATAGTAAGAGTGAATACAGTATGAATAAACAACAACAACCCAATTAGCTACAATCAGTTTCGGAGGATGGAAAGTCTGCAACCCGAAAGCCAAAAACCAATCCCACATCCGCGACACTCTACTCTCCAAACTGAAGCTGCGGCCATTTCGCAATGTTGCCATACAGCGGGATCCTATTGGCAAGTAGGCGATTCCGAAGCATCCGGCTTGGAAAGCTTATTTTTCAACCGAAAGTTCATTTTTTCTCCCCATGATTTCGCTGAGGTTATATTCTAGACTCTATCCACTGAGCTTGCAAGCGAGACGAGCAATCTGGGTTCGAGATGAACCACAAGAGCTGCAGATCAATATAAAACTCAGTCACTCGGACGAAATTGCAGGAAGTTGAAAATGTGCGTGAGAGCCCATGATGCGTGCGGGTTTCTGCCACCTTCTACTCCCGCTGTTTCGTCACCAGTTGTGAAAGGAATAAGCTGGCAATGCTATTAAAGGTACATATAGCATGCTGGTTGCCCATTGGTACCAGTTTTGGCGGATTTGGACTGGTGCCAGTGAGGATGCACTTTCGATATATCCAAGTTCCAGGATCACAGCCAATATTCGCGTTACTGTACTTTTAATCACATGATAAATACCTATTAGTGCGCGCTACAGATTGCCGATGCAAATAGTATTACTAAAACTGGAAATTCTGCACAAACAGGGGGTGCCACATGCCGTTGTAGAGTATAGTCGAGTAAGTTCACCCTCAATGACAGGACCTGCTGACTGTTTCGACCGACTCAGTATATTGCCAAAATTACGGAGTTTAACCCAAAGCATTTTTTTGCACTGTATTGTTACCAGATTCTAATCAAATGCCATGACAGGAAACCACTTGATGATCAATTGAAATTCTGAAGTCTGACTTTGTAGTGGATGTAAACTTGTGAAACAAAAATCCCTTGAGACCACCGAGATTAAATGTACTGGTCGTACATGATATAGATACCATTTCGCGACACTCAATCTCTGGATGGAACAACGATTTTGGTCCCTTCGTGCCAGTGCACTAATAAGCACTCGCTCATCTCAAACATGGATATGTTACGATATTGGGAGGACCAAGTTTGATTGTAATCATCTTGTATTCAGCGGCTTGCGACTATGGCATACATATTCCTAATAATCCACCTCGCTCCAATGAGAACTCAAAGTGAAAACAATGTAAGGTCGCGAGCCCCATCCACTACCCTCATACCTTTTTGGTACCATTTTCCACTTCAACTTCACCCCCCAGGACTCAACTCCTCGTCCCCTGAACTCTTCGCCTCCATAGAGTCTGTGCTAGTTTACATACATTCAGGTGTCTAGAGATTTTGCGCGGGTGATGAAGTACTATTCGGAGTGGGGTGTACCATTAAATGCGATGAACAAGACGATTGATTGTATACACAAAACAAGTACTAATCCACGGGTGGCTGGTGAGTAATCGTTTACGAGTTTATTCAACGTCTCAGTATTTCAGCGATCTGATTCCAGATCGTATGGTAACATAGTTAACCTTCAATCTCAGGGTTCATGTGAATATCAGATTAGTCTTAACACACCAAAGTGAGCTAGTTTTCAGTGAAAGTAATTGGCAGTTACCTTACATCACTAACCCGCAGCCAATAATCTTCAGGGTTGGGGGTCAAATTACTGCTAATGTAGGATTTCACCAGATTATCGTACGTATATGAATCTAGCCCACGATACGACTAGTTCGTAATAGATAGAGTATTTCGAAAAAGTTTAGCCATGATCGATTCAGTTTTCTATGGCAATGGAGATCGAATATTACAGATTTCCGAGTACTTAGGCACATTTGTCACTACCTTTCTGACACTTCAATTTTCTGTTGTGCTATCTCGAGATCTCAATCACCTACACTTGTTTCCTCATCAGCGCCAACAGCAGCCCAACGTACACACTACGAATAACTTACAATATACCCTAGTCCAGTATTCAACAGTCGAGGCTGAGCTACTGTGTCCACGGCAATGCATATACGTACTGCCCTTGTGCAGGTATCTCTCCAGCTGGAAAGTCGCCACTGTCCAGCTCGGGTCCAATCTGTATAGCCGATAGCTCTCTAATTGGATGGTTGCTTTCAAGTTTGGGTAGTGTCTGTGGTTCCGGCAAATTTTCGATTACTAGACCGTTACTATCGAGTTCGGGTTTCGCCCCTATCTGAGGCATATTTTTTCGGTTCCAGATTCGTGAACGACTAAACTACATCATAGCAATAATGAGAAAAAAGGCTAGAACCCCGCCAACTGCCCCACCAACAATTGCACCTGTATTTTTGCTGTGTCCGACTTGTCCACCGCCGTCGTGGAGATTCGCCGTTGAGGTTGGTCCCGGGCGTCGGAGACCAGTACCGTTGGATATTGTGAGCGCGTTTTCTAGGTCTTTCGAAGACCAGCCATTTCGAGGTTTCGTCTCAGTTGCGCCACCGCTATGACTATAAATTTTCATGAGTCTTGTGACACCCAGATATCCGGAATAAAGGAAGCGATGTTTGGAATGTACCGGCCTCCAATAATTGCACTAAAGAGCATCGGAACAGCATAATCCTGATTGGGTACCCATTTACTTTGCCATCGAAGCTCTTCAAGGTCATAAACCAGCGAGATTTCTATGCATGTGCGATTGGCCCGTTCGAGAGAAGTCATTAGTAATGATTGTCCAAGTTTCTGGCATACCTGGCTGCGCACCCCCCAGTCAGGAGGGGCTTATGATCCAATTAAACTACATCGTCAGTGTAAACAGGAGAGCAGGAATAGCTTACCAGACCAGACTTTGATCCAGTTGAATGAGGGTATGGACAATATCCACATATCATTGAGCACATGACCACCCACTGACGCTGGTGATGAAAACGAAGTCGTACCTCCCATCATATAAATACTGTAACTTGAGTAATCTGGGGCTGCTATGACCACCGAGCAGCCTAGCATACGATTTGCCGGAAGATCTGCATTTCCAGTAGCGTTCTGTGTGTACCATCTCCCGGTGTTGAGGTCAGAGATTTCGAGATCTGAGATATCATTCTAGCGTACATCGATTTCATTTAACCACCATGAAATAGTACAATTCTACCGAATATCAAAATAATCATACATACCAGTATGCTGGCAGAATTATATCTGCCCGCAGAGGATCGCTGGCCGCCAAGCTTGACCAAGATTCCTTTTTCTCCGAGCGGTATATAGTGCATAAATCCTCGTATAGTAGGATCCCCAGCAACAGATTCATTCCTCTAACTCATGTCAGTAAAATTAAGTGTCAGGAGGCCGTTAACAATGAGTCGGTCCTGAGCGATAGATGAGAGCCTGGAGGTGGTTTCATCATTTGTGAGTCTGCTGAAAAAATAGCTGACATTAGCATCATTTTTGTCGGCCCACAGGCCAAGCGCGACTTGTTGTGGCTGATATCCAACGGTTTTCTCTTGGTTCCATTCCCCAGTATCTTTGCTGTATGAAAATAGCTCTCCCCCTACGCTTGGTGGTGGATGGAAGCGACTCGACGTCATATTGTCTGTCCTGTACACCCCCTCAAAGATAAAAAACTTCGAAGATTGGGTCGGACCGAATGCAGTTCCGGCAATTAAACTTGGTATCTGACTGGGCTTTGGTGTAGATTGCACACCTGGGCCGCCACCACGCTCAAACTCTTTATCAAGGCGAGCGAGAGGGAGGCCAAAGTGGGCGCAGGGGTCTGGATGTGGTGGACGGACGGATCGCGATCCGATGACGGTAGGGTGGGAGCCGCGGCAGTGTGTAAGCACTGAGACTGCTGGAAAGCATTCCGCAGCCACCACGGCAACGGACGAATGGAGGTCTATGACGCAGAATTGTGGGCCATAGGACTCGCACCCCGGGAGTCAGTAACGAAATGGGACAGACTGCACTCACATGGAGTAACGAAGATAGCCGTCTTTAGCGACTCGCAAGCAGCCATTCGACGAACGGAGCACCTGGAACCTTGGCCAGGGCAGCACCTATCCAGGTGGATTGGCCAATGCGCAGGGAATCTCCTTGAAGCCGGCATAGAGACAGAAATCCACTGGGTCCCACGACACACTGGCATCCCTGGAAATCAGGAATCAGATCGCCAAACAAATCTAGCGCGAGAGGGCCGCAGAGCAGGCACAGTACGAAAGCGAATATATACCTCGGTGGCGAACAGGACCAGACGAATCTCAGAAGCAAAGACGGCGGCGACAGCTGAGTGTGATGCCGACAAATGTAGTAAACACCACGGCTATAGACTGAAAGGCAAAGCTGGAAGCAAGAGACCCATCCCAATGAACAACGTGAAGCCTCTAGCAGCGAGGTTCTACCGACTGAAGTCCGGACATGTACCAGTGGGTACGTACTTAAAACGGTTCGGACACCGAGACGACGACAGATGCTGGGGGTGCGGTGGCGGAGGCAGGACGGTAGCCCAGACGCGGGAGCATCTCTTCCGCCACTGCAGCCGATGGAAAGACCAGCAGAGAACCCTCTGGAAAACGGTGGGAAAAGCAACTGGATGGAGAGCGGGCAGATGCCGACATGTGAAAGTCTCTGAGCTGCTCTCCATAGAGAAATGCGACCAAGTGGTGATGGACTTCCTGGCGGCCACTGACGTCAGGAAGTTCCCTCCCAAAATGGACGGAGGAGGAAGAGCCGGCGAGCACCGGGTGGAGGAATAAGAGCCTGCGAGCTCTCCTTGATTTCATCTTTCTTTCTTTCTTTCCTTGTATTCTATGCTGACCAGCTTGTCAGACGCCCTCTTTCTCTCTTTCTGTCTTTCTTTCTTTCTTTCTTTCTTTCTTTAGTATATCAAAAGGGGACGACAGGCAGCAGGATGGGAGCTCCGCCATCTAGCCGGCCAGCCCGGAGGCGGAGGGGACTAAGGGACTGTCATAGTCTAAGTAGAGTGAATACAGTATGATAAAAACAAAAAACTCTTTATCAAAGTCGACCCATAGCAGTCTATTGTCTTATTAATTTATCCAATGTACAATTAGCAGTAAACATACATGAAGAGATGCTGGGCTACAAACTAGGCTCCCTGAAATTTGGAATGGTCGACATAACGTATCCGCCGTCAATGTAGAGCCTTGTTCCAATCAATGCCGCTAAACACGTTTCAGGCGCTGTAAATTAGCCAACAGGGATAAAAACTCACACTGAGCTCCAAAGATAGAGCAGTAGTGATAGTTATCCTCCTGGCCGGGCCAAAATGCTCCAGTAGTTCCCCTGAGATCATAATTAACAGCCAAACCTTTTGGTGTAGTGAATGTTGTCATTGCTGTAGCCTGCTTTTCAGTTCTGCACGCGACCGCTAGTACTTATATTATTACGTCCATAGTCTATCTTGATTTGGTTGGCTGTTTAAGCGAAAGGTACATTCAGCAGGGTGTATTACTCGAAGAAATGTAGGACAAGATTGTGGGTGAACATCCGGTGTACATCTAGGCGCCATGGAAAAAGGGACGAGACATGTACACTTTTGGTGGATTTATTTGAGATCGGTACTTGCCAGGAATGCTGCCAACATACCTAAATGTGTGTAGTATAGTGCGTACATTGAGCACATCCTGCGTTGATTGCACACTGTGGGGAATAAACGGCGCAAACCCCTGTGCACTTGCTATTGCTTTTTCACCGCACCGATGAATGGAGTGCAGGAATAGTGTCACCTTCCGGGTTTTATCTTACATTCCTTTTCCTAAGCCAAAGGGTTTGCCACTGTTCAGCCTGCCAATCTCGGAGGGATAATAATGACAATGTGAATGTGGTGATCACCATCGATCTCAATTGGATGAATCGGATAGTCATATCTTACAAACTTAGCTTCTGATACTGGACAATAAAAAGTACCAAAATTTGTGAGTGGCTGAGACTTGCTTACTATGGAAATTTATCATTTCCAAATTGCTTTTTTGAGTAAGTTTCAGCTCTTCTATGCTGTGGTTGTAGCGCTAGACCGGGTGAAAACTAGATCAGATGAGAAGGCTACAGATTAGAGCAGATAATTGATCATTGGCTGGAATATAGCCCACACAATATAAGCATTTGAAGAGCACAACTAATCAATTCCGACTTCATGTATGTCCAAAGGACGCCTTAGGTACAAATGGACTAATCTCTCTGCAACCTAGGCTTCGCCAACACCTGGTGCACAGTGCGCTACTTGTGGGGGCCCACCAATCCCAAGATCTGAATCCCGCAGCTCCAATTCTATCACTCATTTTACGAACTATTCAGTTCGAGATTTAAAGCTTTGGACTACTCTTCAGGTTTACACGTTTTTGCTCATGGCCTGGTGCTTGGAACCTCACTCAGGCTTGGGCTAAGATTTGTCGCTTTGTGGAGTTGGGGCTGGTTATTGCTCAGTCAAGGCTAAACCACGAGTGAAAACGTGAGGGGAATCCCGGGCGACACCGTCCTGTATTTGTGCCAAGACGGGATATCATTGGGTGCGGCTGAATGGCAGTATTTCGAGGAGATTGTCTACCGCGCCACAATCACAAACCGGCTGCGGCGTAAAATTAACGCGGCTAAATCATTCTCGGCAAATTTGTTTTAATCATTTTGCATTCTCTCTAACTAGAGTAGGGCAGTACCAAATCCCTCCCCTCCTGATAGCCGGCTAGGTAGGGGAGCTCTCCTCCTTCTACCCTTCTCTTCTCCCCCTTAAACAAATGAAAGCAAACAATTGGTCCCACCTAGAACAGAAGGAAATGTAACCAACGTCTGCTAGATACCCTCAGCTCAGTGGCATGGGAACTTCCTGACCTCTGTGGCTGCAAGGAGGTCTATCACTGCTTGATCACATATCGCCAGGTAAAACAGTTCGGATATTTGCATGTGCCTGCACCTCCCCGCTTTCCAGCCCACTTCCCTCCCTGACCGGTCTCTACTATTCCCGCTGCTCATTCCTCCACGTTTTGCAGTGGGGGCATTTTTTGTTTTGTTGAATTTACTCATACCGCATCCACCCTACTTAGAGTATGACAGACCCCTCAACACCTCTGCCTCCGGGCTGGCCGGCTAGATGGCGGAGCTCCACTCCTGCTACCCGTCGTCCCCCTCTGACAAAAGAAAGAATCTAAGGAGGCTATTGATGAGATACGATACAAAGGAAATAAAATCTCAAAAAGAGACCACCGGCTCTAACTCCTCCACTCGGTTGGGCGTGAACTTTCCGATGTCAGTGGCCGCCAGGAAGTCCATCACCGCTTTATCGCACTTCTCCATGGAGAACAGCTCAGAGACCTGCACTTGTCGGCATCTTCCCCACTCTCCATCCCGTTGCTTTCCCCACCCCTTTCCAGAGCGTTTGTTGCTGGTCTTTCCATTGGCTGCAGTGGCGGAAGAGGTGTTCCCGTGTCTGGGCCGTTCTGCCTCCACCGCCGCACCACCAGCACTTGTCGTCGCCTCGGTGTCCGAACCGTTTCCAGTACGTGCCTACTGGCGCGTTCCCGGACTTCAGTGGATAGAATCTGGCTGCCAGTGAATTCACGCTACTCATTGGGATGGGTCTCTTGCTCCCAGCTTTGCCTTTCAGTCTGTAGCCGTAATGTTTGCTGCATTTGTTGGCCTCCCATTGGGCCTTCGCCGCCGTCTTCGCTTCTGAGATTCGTCTGGTCCTATTCGCCACCGAAGGGTATCTTCGTTCATGCAGTCCGGGCATGCCTGTACTTAGGTTGGTAGTATCTCGTGGCGAGTGACTTTATGTTTCTCATTGGGATACTTCTTCGACTTCCAGTCTTCCCGCTCCGATATCCGTAACGCTTGCTGCACCTTTTTTCCTCCTATTCAGCTTTTACCACCGCTCTATGTTCAGTGATTCTTCGTGCTCTATTCGTGGCTGAGATGAAGACTTGCTCTCGGACTGTGCTTCCACAACCTTCGTGGGCTACATTTGCTTGCTGATTGACTTCTTCATTCCTGTGAATGCCTGATTGCCCAGTGATCCATCAGATCTGGGTTACAATGCCGCTTTGAGGCAGTTCTCGTGCCTCGTTGTTGATCCATTGTGCCATTTGCTGTCCAGGGCCTATCTCTAGGTGTGCTGCTCGTCGAATCGCTGCTTGAGAATCGCAGGAAATCATTGCTTTCTGTGTTAGCATGAGATTTGGTCCGGTGGCTTCGGTGGCGTTTGGGGGCTTACAGCCCCCATCGGCCTAAGGCTCCGGGCATGATGCCGGTAGCTTGTAGCCGCCATGGCGAGGAGGAGGCCTATCCCCAGCACAGGTACTCGGCTTCGAGCTCCGGTTGTGGCACTTGGCTTTGCCAAGTATTGTCTTTTCTTTGTATATAAGCCTGCTATTTTCTCACTTTAGAGCGATTGACAATGGAGCTTCTTCGTTTTTTCTCTTTTGCTCCCAACATTCTACGCTCCTTCTGGAATTTGTGTTTCTCCTCTTTTTGCCGTTTCTTTGAGAGGGATCCACATCACCCACAATGTCGCGTCGAATATTTCCATTCTCCCTTACGTGAGGTAGCTGCGGAGGGCCATCCAGCCCAGTGTTCGAAACGGGCCCGGCCGGCCTGAGAGCTTGTTGCGGGGCTTTTTAAGGGCCTGCAGGGCCTCGAATTTCAAAGCCAGGTTGGGCAGGGCTTTAAAATCAAAAGCACGCACGCCATACAAAAGCCTGCCGGCCGGCCTGTATAGCTGAAACATGAAAAAACAGGGGTAAAAACTCCGTTGGACAACGATGTATCTCGTTGTTCTCAGTGGTTCGAGGAAAACAACTGCTATTAGCTTTCGACAAATTTAGGATCGTCATGTCTCGTCACTCGGCCCCCGGGGTTCCTGCGGCTGGCCGGGCTTCTGCTTCCGAAGCCCGCGCCCTAAGAGCGACTAGCCAGGCTTTCTCTATAGCCTGAGGGCTGGGCCTGAAGAAGTCAAAGCCGGATCGGCCCATTTCGAACACTGATCCAGCCTTCTCCATTGTCGCTGTATACCGCCAGTGCACCCACCTTCCCGTCGTCAGACCGAGACCCATCGGTCCACCATGTGTGGGTGTTCATGTGTTTCTCTTCCAACCACTTTTCCACGTACCTCTTAGCTTCATCTTTCTGCTCTACTACCACTCGTACCAGGGCTTCCTCTCAGGACCCAGGCATCTATCTTTATACTCGACCGATTTGGCAGTTTCCGGACGCCCAGTCATTAATCTAATGACCCTACTATGATTAGGACTTATTGGTTGGCATTGAACTGTAACGTATCGTCGTCTGGCTTTTGATGTGTCGCTACACACGCTTACATGCATTTGAGTGTCCGGAGACTTAAAATTCGAAGCAGCAAGTATGCCCGGGTTGGAGCCATGCTCACAGCCCTGACAGAGTAGGTTATCTATATATATATGTAACATTTCCCTCGCTACACTCTGTCGGAAGATCATAACTATGAAACCACACCATATAAAATACCCTGAGCTCATACCCCAATTGCGCTCAGTCCAACAACGGCTGTACACCATCGCAAAAGTCTTGGCAACACAGAAACAGCGCATTAAGTCAACAACAACGATAGCAATTGGAAAACGAACTGCGGCAATCGATCTCTAAAGTCGAATTGACCCCGGAACGAGCTCTCAAACACCATCTGGACCGCTGGTGGAGGAATCCATGCAACGGAGTGGATTCGCGTAAAGTCTTGGCAGACAACGTGATTCACGCCACGCGTCGGCCAGGGGGCAAGCGACAACAGGACTACCCTCGAAGAGAGGATCGCCTCACAGGAGTGATGACCCAGGTCAGAGGGAGCGAGAGGAGCGACCTGGACACGGGAGAAGCCGGAGACGGGAGGAGCGACGTGGCTATGGACGTGGTGATGGAGATGGCAACAAGGCCGACACCCATCGCCGCAGAGACTGCAGCCGCAACCATATTTGAACCAATGGAGAGAAACGAGAACAGAAAGCGGAGAAGGAGGAGCGAGGCCAAGGCGACCGCCAGGGACTGGAGGAGCCGCATGGAGCGAGCAACTCAGTAACAAGCCTGCGAGATAGCGCTGCAACACCGATTCATCGCGAAGATGACAAACATGCTGGACGCGCAAACAGCTCTTCTGGAAGCGCAGTGGCGAGGGATGAAAATGTGGCGGGAGGTGAGAGAGGAAACGTGGGACACATACCACCAGGATGACGTCCTGTGGGGCACGCGCATCACAGACATGGTCACAAGGGTGGTGGCCGCAACAGAGGGGGGCCAGAGAGAGGAAAAGAAAGCAGACACCAATGGCGCCGGTCTGGAGGCCTCAATGCACGCAGAGACATCGCAGACAGGACAACCGGAGAAGCCGGAGGAGCGCTAGCAATCGCAGCCTGGAAGGCAGCTCGAGCCAAAGGAAAAGCAAAAATCGAACCCAGCACCAACACCGACGCCAAGAACCACATCCACGTCGATGGCGGTGACGACATCAGTACCGACACCTGCCAGACGGTGGGAGACAGTCCCACCATGAAACCAAAAGAAATCGGCCAGCCAAGCCCCAGCCCAGACGACAGGCTCGAGCTTAGCAGTCAGACGTATAATCCTAAGTAGCGACGAGAATGTACCACTCCTCAATACTTTGGACCAAGAAATCGCGTCAGCGAACATCAGGGCGCTTTTCCATCAGCAGGCTCCGGCCCACATTAGGATCATGAACGCAAGAAGGAATGCTAAGGGCGCGATCACGGGAATCACGCACCAGAACGCGACAGCGGAGATGGCCCTGCAGTACTGCGATATCATTATCACGGCAGCGAGGACTGTCGGCAAAGGAGTCGTTGACGTCGAAGACAATGACTCCTGGGAAAGAGCGACGATCTATGCAGTGCCTCTGGTACGGTACATGGGAAAAGGCACTGAAGGCCTGCAGAAGATGCGAGAGGAGTTCGAAGTGGAGAACGAAGGCATAGCAATCCCCGCCCAAGTACGGTGGCTGGCGAACCCCCGCACCGTCAGGGAGAGGAGGCAGAACGGAGAAATTGCCGCATCATTGGTAGTCTTTGTAGTAAAGGGGAATAAGGTGGCACAGAGCTTGGTCAAGAAAGGCATCAAGGCAGCCGGAGTATGGTATCGAGTCTAAACGTACATGAACGTGAGCCCTGACAGCAGATGTGAACTCTGCTGCGGATGGGGTCACATCGAGAACAGATGCAGCAGTACGCCCATGTGTGGCTACTGGTCAGGTCATCACTGGACAAGCGACCACAGCTGCAACGTGGTGGGGTGCACGGCGAAGCAGGGATCACTCTGCGGTCACACGCTGGAGAAGTGCCCCAACTGCAAAGGAAATTATATTGCGTTCTGTAACAGATGTGCGAAGAAGACTGAAGCCGCCAGGGCAGCGCGGCAGTGCAGGAAAACCGGATTAGCAGGACAAGCATCCACGAGGGGAGTGACTGGGGCCAACAGAGTACAACTGGGCACCAGACAGGCGAGGGGTATAAGAGACGATGAAGGAGAGCCAATGGCCAACGAAGAGCCATATGATACAAGGCAGGAGGAGGGGGTGAAGGGAGAGAGAGACGTAATAATGGCCGAGACTGCGGGGCAGATCGAGATCGAAATGGGAGCCGCCGCCTCCAATGATTAGAGCAGTCCAGCATAATTGCGCCAGGTCCTATGCTTGGACCATGGCGGCGCTGGAGACGGGAGTTGAACAAAAACCAGATTTGGTGATGTTGCAGGCGCCGCCGGAGGAAAGAGGAGGAATTGGAATCAGCCATTCCACATACGAGATTAGGAAACAAAAGAGAGTGTGGACAGCAGTGCGCAAGGGGAGCGGCCTGTCAACTGACGAATGAACAGACCTGAGCAGGGGCGCGAACGACGATGTCATGGTGACAGATGTCACAAGATGAGGAGAGAGGATGACGAGGATTACCAATATTTATGATCAAAGAGAAGTGCGGACCGGGGAGAGACAAGCGAGGAAAACAAACTGGAGTGGAATCATCCGACAGAGAGGCGGCACAATACTCACGGGCGACTTCAATGTACACAGCCGCAGGTGGGATCCAAGATAGAAGGAGCATCGCGACCCGACTTTCTGGGAGGAGATTATAGACGAGCATGGATTGGAGATTGGGAATTATGACCAGCCCACTCATCATTGGGCCAGGAATGGTGAGGAAGGTGAGTCGACAATAGACCTGACCTCAGCCAGCCAACTGATCACGCGATGGACCATAATGGATGGGAGGCACGCCACAGGCTCTGACCACGAGGTGATCGAGTGGGAGTTCACCGTCGATAAGCAGGAAGAGGCGGACCACGTGCAGGTCATAGGATGGAACTTGGCCGCCATGTCAAAAGAGGACGAGAATGCAGCAGATGAGCTGTGGAAGGAGCTGGAGGGACAGAGAGCTCGCCTAGACGAGGAGTGCACAGGGGACGAGGTAGAGCGGGAGGCAGAGTGGGGTCAGGAATCACTGAGCAAGGTCCTGGATGCCAAGGCGAAGAAAATAAAAATCTGTGCCCGGTCGAAGAGGAGGTGGAACGGTGAGATAAAGGAAAGGAGAAGCGCATTAGGGAGAGAGAAAAGGAGGGGAAAGAGGTCAGAAGTGGCAGCGCACGCAAAAGCAGAACTGCAGAGGTCAATTTGCCAGTCCAAGAGCTGCATGAGGAAAGATTACTTGGTGAACCTGAGAGGGGGCGAGGTCTGGCGGGCTGCAAAGTTCGCCAACCCTCGAGCGGGAGCCACCGTTGAAGCATTGACCAATAGAAGGGGAAAGCAAGCAAACACCATGGCCGAAAAGGAGAAAATACTCAGAGGAGAGTCCTTCCCAGTGAACGAGGGCGACCAGTACTACGAACTACCCCCAGCAGGCTAAGCCCACAAGCGCATAACTGAGCAAATAGTCGAACGAGCCCTATTCTCGCAATCTGTCAAGAAAGCCCCAAGCCCAGACAAGCTGTCCTCCGGAGCCATATGCCTGCTCTGGAGGTGGAGCAAAACGAGAATGGTAGGATTAACAAAAGCGGTGGTCCAAACGGGACGTCATCCAACTGTTTGGAAGCGCGCGAGCGTGGTGTTGATTCGATAACCAGGAAAACATGACTATACGAAGCTAAAATCATACTGAACGATTTCTTTGCTCAGGAGCATGGGAAAAGTTGTTGAGAAAGTAGTCGCCGAGATGGTGTCCGACGAGGTCGAGAGAAGACCACTATTAAGCGACGGCCAGTTTGGCAGCAGAAAGAAAAGATCGGTCATCGACACAGCAGGCATCATGATTGACAGAGCGCACTCAGCATGGAGAGAAGAAAACATTGCGGGTGTCCTCCTAAGAGATATCAAGGCAGCGTTTCCAAGTGTAGCGAGAGGGAGGCTGGTCCATGCAATGAAGGCCAAGCAGATAGATGGAGACCTTATACGATGGACCGAGAGATTCCTCTCGGACAGGACAGTGGAGATGGGAATCGAGGGCAACGTCCTGCAGAGCCACCCCGTGGAAGCAGGCGTTCCACAGTCCTCACCAGTGTCGCCGATCCTCTTCGCAATACACACCACCGGCCTAATAAAGTGGGTGAAAGAGATAGTCCACGGTGTCGAAGGCCTCTCCTTGGTAGAAGACCTTGGATGGGTAGCAACCAGAAAGGACGTGAATCAGGTGGTCAGAAAACTCGAAGCCTGCGCAGCGGAGAGCATCGAGTGGGCAAGCAGGCAATACCTCAAGGTCGACACTGCGAAGACGGAAGCAGCACTCTTCACACGCAGGAGAGGCCACAAGAAGCACCTCCGGCCAAAACTCCCAGCAAAAATCAAGGTGGGAGACGGCTTCGTCCAGTTCAACAAAGAAGCCACAAGGTGGGTGGGGGTATGGATGGATGCCCACCTAACGTTCAAAGAGCATCACAACTGCTGCATGAAGAAGGCCAGGGCAGCAGAAGCCTGACTGCGTGGACTGACAAGGATGCACAGAATCGTCCCAGAGCGGGTAAGGGCCGTTCCAATAGGTTGCGTCCATGCGGTTGCACTATATGGCAGCGAATTATGTTGGGACCCGAAAGAAATCGGCAGACGAGAGGATCTTCAACTCCTCCTGAATTGGCAGGCCAGGTCAACCCTGGGCGCCCTGCCCACAACGCCACTCGGTCTGCTCATCAGAGATTCAGGACTGACATCTACGCCAGAAGTCCTCGACTGCAGGCAGCAACGATTTGCGGCGAGTCTCGCAAGTGCATGCGAAGGCTCGAAGCAAAAGGAGATGTACAACCACCCCACGTCTGGCGCACCAATATGCAGAGTCATCAAGAAAGTGCAAGAACGAGGCCGTGAGGCAGAGACCATGCGCTGGCCCCGCCCGGACAAAGAACCGGCGGTCAAGATGGTTATACTGAGCAATAACGCGGCGGCAAGGAGTGAAGCGAAGCGCTCGGCGAGCGAGAGGGAGGCCAAAGTGGGCGCGGGGGTCTGGATGTGGTGGACGGATGGATCGCGATCCGATGACGGCAGGGTGGGAGCCGCCGAACTGTGTAAGCACCGAGACGGCTGGAAAGCATTCCGCAGCCATTCGACGAACGGAACACCTGGAACCTGGGCCAGAGCAGCACCTAGCCAGGTGGATTAGCCAATGCGCAAGGAATCTCCGAGAAGCCCGCATGGAGACAGAAATCCACTGGGTCCCACTACACACTGGCATCCCCGGAAATGAGGAAGCAGATTGCCAAGCGAATCTAGCGCGAGAGGGCCGCAGAGCAGGCACAGTATGAGATGGAATATATACCTTGGTGGCGAACATGACCACACGAATCTCAGAAGCAAAGACGGCGGCGAATACTGAGTGGGATGCCGACAAATGCAGTAAACACCACGGCTATAGACTGAAAGGCAAAGCTGTAAGCAAGAGACCCATCCCAATGAACAGCGTGAAGCCTCTAGCAGCCAGGTTCTACCGACTGAAGTCCGGACATGCGCCAGTGGGGATGTACTCAACACGGTTCGGAGACCGAGACGACAACAAATGCTGGTGGTCCGGTGGCGGAGGCAGGATGGTAGTCCAGACGCGGGAGCATCTATTCCGCCACTGCAGCCGATGGAAAGACCAGCAGAGGACGCTCTGGAACAAGGTGGGAAAAGCGACAGGATGGAGAGCGTGCAGATGCCAACACATGCAAGTCTCCGAGCTACTCATCAGCAAAAAACATTTCCGTCCGGGCGGTATGGCTCTGTCAGAGTGGACGCGCTCCGTCAGAGCCGTCAGAGACACCCCGGTGGCGGATTACTCCACGCCCGGCGTCAATGCCACGCGTCGCGTTGCATATTGCTCTCCGAACGCTGTTTGGCCGTTTCTTCTCGCTCAGTCGGTCTCCTAATTTAAACAAACACTCTGGCGTTGTAGCCAACTGTGACCATACGTCGGAATGCAATGTGACGCTGCGAAAATCTCTCCTCGCGTTCCTTCTACATTAAGCTCGAGGAGCGTAGGAAGA
>Ga0307512_10002544_pt1 | contig 22793 bp, 18 predicted proteins | sample 14_EM_MG_FD_200267 | JGI IMG/M metagenome (GOLD analysis project Ga0307512, IMG submission 200267) | Populus trichocarpa ectomycorrhiza microbial communities from riparian zone in the Pacific Northwest, United States - 14_EM | ecosystem: Host-associated > Plants > Roots > Unclassified | place...
ACGTAGGATGATTGTTTCATTCTTTGTTTCCCTTTCCTTTCCTTTTCTCTTGTACGGTTTATGCAGCCCAGGAGGTCTGCGCCTAAAGAGAGGGATAATGTAACGGCGGCACGTGACCCAGGTCCGGTAACGGCCATTCTATATAGTCGGCTCGCCACGAGACTTAGATCGCTAGCGATAATCTTACCTATACACCTATTTACTATCACTTGAGTCCACGTTTGCAACCGTATACCATCATTACCATACGTATGCCTATAAGGCCGAACGCTGGCGTACGCGCCCTTACAGATTATTGGTACTGGATCTTGGGTAATCTAAGTGTAGCAATGTGGTAACAATTCATAGACGAAGTCGTGGCAGCCATTTCAAAATGACGCATGACACATATGTTACCCCATTATGAAACTGAGCGTCATCAGAGCGTCAACAATATTTGGTCTTGCATATTGGGTAATGCAGGTTTTGTGCGCATGAATGTGCTTATAACAGAACTATTGACTGCCTCTATGGCCAAATATGCAACGTACAGAAGGAAAAACACGTATTCCAAAATCATCAATGTCGCAGATTGCAAAACATCCAAAAAGAGATTATTGGCTGTCGAATACCTAATTTTAATAATTTACAATTATCCAACTGTTAAAACAAGAACATTATATAAATCTACAGATGGACCCGCTGGGCGACCCTCTGACAACCCGCCCAATTCAGATGGGTTGGAAGATTTTCATCGAACCGTGCCCAAATTGACGGTTGTGGTGTATTGACAACCTTGACCGCCAATTTGGCAATGGTTCGGTTCTGACCCGGACCCGGACAAGAAGTGACGGTCCGGAACCGTTGCTAACACAATTTGCGAGAGGTTCTCCAGGGTTGCAACAGAACGTATACATCATTGCGCCTCCCCCGTTGGCTATCACGGCACATGGTACCTTGTAGGGAATGCAGATGGATACTATCGAATCTCAGAGCCTGTCTGAATTCAACAATAGCGAGATGATTACTGATCAGGGGGTTTAGACGAATACCATGCAACCCCACAATCCACCCGAATTCAACACCGAGATATCTACCAATGGCATCTATGCTTATATCACAGAGATGGGGTAAGATAACAAGCATCAATGGATGGCAGATCACGAGATGGCAGATCAGGAGATGGCAGATCAGGAGATGGCAGATCAGGAGATTGGGGATACGGAGATGGAGGATCTTGGAAGTGAGCTTGAAGGCCAAGAAATGGAGGATCAAGATGGTAGGCATCTGTGAGCTGTTGATCTTTATTTTATCACTGATGAAGAACCTTTGGAACATGAATCGCCACTGCTGCCCGAATATCTAGAGCTTGCGTACCCTCAGCAGAATCTGTGGATGAATATGGTCTAGCAATTATTAGAGGCATCCATTACTGATCCACCTGTTCTATCGAATGATGTATGCATAGTTCCGCTTAACATGCACAGGAACTTCAACCACGTTCACCAAAGTCAAAGGTATCCCTACAAAGAAATTTCATCCAGACGAATGCAAATACTTTGTCAAGCAGCTGAACAGCTGGAGTTTTCGATGTGATGATCTCCAGCGTGAGGGTGTACAACAGAAGCAGAAGCTAGCACACTGCAAGAAGAGGCCTTTGGAGTGCGAGTGTGCTGCTCGGAAATCAGACTACGATTGTGCTTCTACTCTATCTCTGAATCACACCATTGTTGAATAGGGATGCTTGGATCACCCTATATGCACCGAAGTGGAAAGAAGAAGGAGAGAGAATGTTATGGTTCTGTATCTTTAGTGGTATGTTTTGAATGAGTCATTTTCTATGTTTGGTGGTGTTTAGGTTAAATTATATTATATCTTTAGCAGCAGTTTTGGGGGGATGATCATATATCTAAAGGCGATGTGCAGAATTCTACTATTGAATATTTGGTTCATGATGCTTGATCAGTACACTATCAACTTGGTTATCCCCACCTATATCTATACCACTATCAACAGCAAAGTCCTCACCATAAAGATATATATTCTGTACTACTTATTCGACCTTTTCCAAAATTATAGGTATATATCTATCAATAATGGCACAAAGCAACGCTCTAAAGCCAAAGAAAACGCGATCAGACAGTTCGAAGGCATCGGCTTCTCCGATGCCTCCTGAGAAGTCCATAATTCCAACAATGAAGACTCCCAAAGAAGTTTGGGATAATGATGATGAAGCATCACATGACAGTGATACACCACCCAAGAAGCCATCCAAAAAGCCATCCAAGAAGCCATCCAAGAAGCCACCCAAGAAACCACCCAAGATGAGTCCCAAAAAGATTGCACGTACCAATGATGAATCATCAGACGATGGGGATGGCGACTCAGATGACCATTGATCACGCAAGAAGCCAAAAGTGATTAAGCCTTCACCTGCGAATGCCAAGTGCTTGCAAATCCAGATGAAGATGGAAGCACAGTTTACTGAAGCATTTCAGAAGATCAAGGGAAACAAACCCAAGGCACCCACATGTCTGTAGTTTGGCAGATACATTGTAACACCGGGAGATCTACCCTAAGTCCTAATCATTAAGAGCACCTAATGACTTTTGGACTAATAAAGAAAAGAATGATTGAACCTTCACTCAGGATGCATATAAGGATTACCACCCCAGAACACAAGGTGACTGTTACGTTCTCTGCTCCTGAAAGGTAATATCGACTTAAGAGTATCGTCTTACGCTATCAATATACTGGAGCATACAAGTCAAGAGTATCCTACTCAAGAAATCCTCTGAACTAACTCACAATCATATCAGTCCTCAGACTCCCTTTGGAATCAAGATTATCGGCCCAGCAACTGGCATGAATCCCAAGGACTGCCTGTCCTCAAGTGCGATGACTCCAAGTATCAACTTGTCTTATAAGAAACAGGAAAGTGGTTTCACCTCAGCAGAAGGAGTAGTGCCGACTCAAGAGTATCCGAGAAGAGGTATCCTTTAAATCACTATGTCATTGGGCTGGTTCCTTGGGCCTCCTTCAAACTCTAAAGTATGGTCTTGCTCTCTTCATGATCAACGACTTGCTTTGACGAAGGTCCAAAGAATAACCAAGTATTGAGAGTGATGAGGTTTATCGGTGATATAGAACTGAAGATGAACGGACAACTCTTGACTTCAATACAGAAGTATCCTGGTTGACTTCGATACAGAACTAATAGATAATCAATCGGAATAAAGTTAAGGCTTAACCTCCAGGTCGAGAAGGACAATAGGTATCCAGAGATCAATCTTAAAGTAGATTATTTGATCGATAGAACTGTGTTCGATATCCTTCCTCCATGTCGGTATCGTTGATATATATTAGACGATCCACACTCTTAACAATCCTACAACAGCCAAAGCCTGTTTCAGAGTTCTCATACGTAACTACCTTTGTTATCCTTGTCCTCTATCATTGATGGTCCAGTTCCAACTATCATGAGTACTAACCACGTCATCAAGATAATGAGCTTGTAATGCGACACTATTGCTATTGGCGATACCTTGTATGAATACGAGCTTATCTGAAGGCAATTATCAACTAATTGGTTTGTGTCATCAAGAGCCAGTGAGCGTGCCCTCTCATATACCCAGCGGGTACATAACAGTTCAATGATTGTGGCAAACGACAGAACCCCTCATTTGACTATGCTTGATTGCAGCCAAATACACAGTATTCTGCAACGGAGCTGTTTTGCCATAAATTGAATGGAGAGTATCCCATGCCACGCAGGACATATGAATCGTAAGTCCCATTTGCCTCAGAAGAAGAAGGTGTGGTCCAAATGAGGGTAGATTCATGTAAGTCCATTCGGTCAACAGGACTCCAACATATCAATCATTGGTTATTGACGTATCTCGTACATGACTTTGCATATCTCGAGATGTCATAATGGTTTGATGTTGACCATTCCTCATCTCTCTAGGACTAAACCATTGGAGCATGAGAGAATAGTCGTTTGTTCGGCGACCTAGGAATAAGGTTTCCTGCCGAGAAGGAATAGCCATCGACAATAGAGATTGTACGACCAATACCAACTTAAAGCTAATACACATCATATTTGCGCTTGGCTCGATCGCTGTCATTGGTCTATTGATACGAAGGTAGGGTAACGATGATATTACCAATAGGTGAACAGATCCGGAAGGTTGATCCAATTAGGAAATCAGAGTAATATTTGATGAGTTCGGGGTTGGTATCCATATTTGGATTATCGAGTGATCCTGGATGATCCCGGAAGTATACCTGTAACACCAATGGTGTAACATACATAGCTGGTTAAGAAGCAGAGGCCAGTACTTTCATAATTAGCACTTCTAATCAGGCAAAGTTATGGTAGTGTGTATATGGCGATGAACTTTGGGAATCAGAGGAGATGCGACCGCACCCATATTTGAAAGTTCAAAGGTTGATAACTAAGCTTGTCAAGATATCGTAAAGGCAGGTATATCTATATTTATTTGCACAGTTGCAGATGGCTAACTTGGGGAGTAGAATAAGTGAACAAATAGAATCTGTTCCTTCTAGGGGCACAGGAAACAGCTCCTCGCCAATGACATTAATATTGTGGCTAGGAGATTAGTGCAAGATCACCATTCATTCTGTCAGTGCACAGATAGAGATGGAAATGCCCTCTTCAGTAAGTATCAGTTGAAAGTAATGAAAGGGAAACTGAGCCCCCCTCCCTATTCCACTTCCGATACAGATGAAAGTGACACTGATGATGGCAATGGCTCAGAAAGCCTTCCGCCAGAGAGGAAAAAGAACAGAAATAAACAGAATGATTAGGAATTCGTACCTTTGACATTTATAGTATCTACACATGTATACATCCATATATATTGCGATATATGCCTATAGATTGACAAACCATCAGCGTACACATAAAGCGAATATATGGCTCTATATTTGTATATATACACGCATATTGGACTATATGGACTAGAATTCACTATACAGGAATTAATAATCGTCTTCAAGTTTTAAAAGCGCAGTATATATGCTTATACCAGCATATATATACATATATATATGGTTATATGTCAGATACAAGCAGAGTTTGAAGATGCATATATTTGCCTCTATAGCCAGATATACCAATATATACCATTATACGTTAATTAGACAATGGCAATCATGAGGGATTTTGCATGATTCGGTCAACTCAATATATTCAAGTCTACAATCATCTATATGTCTTTATCCCACTCTTTATGCTCATATATTCCCTCATTCTGCTTCCTCATCCCAACTTTCCATCACAGTGCACCCCCATCATTCACCAAGAGTACCAAGGAACAAACAGAGAGTTCTTTCAGTATTGAAATTGTTGCTATCTCTATTTACTACGTACAAAGATGCTGAAGTTGAACTTGTGTCAATATTAGTATGTTATTGTATGATGCCATGGAGGTACCTAGTGTTAGCAATGGGTGAAGGTTCTGACCGCAAAAACTGTTCAGTGTTGATCCAGAACTGTCCAAAAACTTGATCTGGTACGTTTTGGTAGGCCAAACCCAGACCCGTACCCGTGAACCCATGCGTTTTGCCGGATATGGTTTGACCTGTCGGTTCCAATCTCCGGTTCTGTGTTTTGGGGTTTTCTATTTATTGTCGCATTTAGATACCCTACTGCTAATCTCCAAAGATTAACTGTCATATGCCATTGTCATTTTTGGATGAATTGGCCACCTTTATAAATAATAACATGAGAGACATGCTCCCTGTACCATCCACAATATTATAGTCAACAGTGTGTCAATGATTGTTGGTCTTGCATCATAAGTAATCTAGGTGGTGATTGGATGCAAATGATCATACATGAGGTATTGGCCATATTTCAAAGCAAAAGAGAAAGTGACACACTTCCTGCCCAATTCTGAAAATGAGCGTCAACGGACTGTCAATGATTTTCAGTCTTGTAAATCAGGTAATTGGAGAGTGATATGTTGTTTGTTATGCATAAGCGAAGTGTTGGCCGCCTGTAAAGGTGAATGAGACAGGCATAAGCTCCCTGTCCGATCTTGAAAATGAGCGTCAACGCAGCGTCAACGATTCTTAGTCTTGTAAGTTTGGTAATTGAAATGTGATTTGTTCTTTGTTATGGATAAGCGAAGTATTGGCCGCCTTTAAAGGCCAAAGAGAAAGCAACACACTCTCTGCCGGATCTTGAAAATGTTCATCAACTGAGCGTCAACCATTTTTGGACTTGCATGATGGTTATTCAAAGCGCAAGAAGGCCGCTAATGTCTAAATATGGAGTTTTGACCGGTTTTATAGGCTAACGGGGTTCATGATCACTGAGTTGCGGCATTGGAAACGAATTAAGTTTTGATTGTCCCGGAGGCTGTCACGGAACCACCTCTCTCTTATCAGCCTATAAATGCTGTCAAAATATTGTTTATAGATGTCTGCGATCATTTACCACCATGACTACCCAAGATGCAAGACCAAAAATCATTGTCGCTCTGTTGACACTCATTGTCAAGATTGGGCAGGGAGAGTGTTGCATTCTCTTTTGCCCAAAAAGACGGCCAATACAATGATTATAGATAACAAAGACTAATTCACATGTTAATAACCGGACTTAGAGGACAAAAAATCGTTGACGCTCTGTTGATGCTCATTTTGCCACAGGTAGTGTTAGTAATGGTTCCAACCGGCTAGAACAGTTCCTGGTTAGGGTTCGAACCGGACCGGAGCCGTTGCAATGGTCTTTATCACATGAAAACCTGGACCATTGCAATTGGGTCAGTTTTACCACCAAAAACCCGGCAGTTCAACATCACAACATTACCTCCAATTAAGTACTTGAGTTCTGATCGTACTGTGACATGATCAGTACATAGAATGTGCAGTTCAAGCCGCTTTTGCACTTCCCAATTTCAGATATGTGCTCGGACCAATACTCATTGAGTTGCTATCCAAACACCACAAATTTGGCTTACAATTGGACGTAATTTGACAACCACTCAATGAATATCAGTCGGATCGGAAATCTGAACAGGTAAGGTGAAAGCGCGGTGAGCAGTGCACAATCTCCATACTGATCATGTCATGATACAATCAGAACTGAAATACTTAATTGCAGCCAAAGGTGTAGGAACAGCAAAGTTAGAACTGTGGGCCAGTTCCTGCCCGGTTGAACAACCACGGGTTTATGTCTGGTCCAGGTAACAACTCCACAAAGACAGCGCGGGTCTGGTTTTTGGCTGGGTCTGGAACCTATCCGAATCCAACCGGTGGCAAGAAACTGGACCACTGGTGGGTTGTGCGGACCCATTGCTAACACTAGCCTGAGGCATATCCACATTTTGCAACCATTCACATTGCCATAGAACATCAATAACTGTGTTTTGGCAGTCGTTCTATCCTCTTCATGTAAGTTTTCCTTTATCACTCCATTGTTCTTTAATTGTGCATAGAAATATTACCTTTAAAATCTACTTTAAAGTATCTGGTAAATGTAGATAATGATAATAATCGAAAATCCTGTTCCTTTCAATCAATCCTCGTCTTCGCTGTCCAATTCGCTCAAAAGGCTGCACTCCTCTGCAACATCAATGGCAGGGAATTTCCACACAGCAGAGAGTGTACTGATCCAATCTGGAATAGAATCTTTATTGCGCTTGCAATAGTTGGCATATGCATTATAATTGAAAAATTGAGTGTTTGGAAGCAGAAAATGTATACAAACACACCTGGATAGCATACCTTCTAGTTCATAACTAATGTTTCTGTCAGTGTCACCTCATGGTGCAGGAAGTGTTAGCAATGGTTCCGGACTGTCACTTCGGGTCTGGGTCCAGGTCGGAACCGAATCTCGCCACATTGGGTGTCTGGGTTGTCAATAAACCCGTACTGGCGATTTGAATATCATTCAATTGACATGTCCCTACCCATCTGAATTGGGCAGGTCCTCAGCGGGTTCTCCAGCAGGTCCATCTGTAAATACATATACTGCACTTTCATTTGTTATTTGGAAATAGTACTCAATAAAAATCAATTATTCGACATCCAGGAAGCACATTTTGCATGTTTTGCAGGGTGTGAAATCAATAACATTTGAATTCATGTTTTTCCTTTACAAATCAGTATTTTTGACGATGGAGGAGGTCAATAGTTCAATTATAAGCTCAAATCTCAATGTGATGCCTTCATTACCCAATATGCATCACGAGATGTTTATGACCCTCAGTTGACACGAGGTTAGCGTTAGCAACGGGTCCTGGGAACCCGCCAGCGGTCCGGTTTTTGGCCAGCAGTTCGGTTTGGTTTGGGTCGTTATCCGGCCAAAAACTCGAACCGCTATGTCTTGGCGGATTTGTTACCCGGACCGGACCGAAACCCTGTGTATTTTGGCCGGGTAGGAACCGGACCGTGGGTCCATTTCGCAGTTCCTACATTTTTGGCTCCAATTAAGTATTTCAGTTCTGATCGTATCATGACATGATCAATATGTAGATTGTGCAGTTCTAGCCGCTCGTTTACCTCCCGCTGTCAAATTTGCGATCGGACCAATATTCGTTGATTTGCTGTGAAATAAGGTGATATTCTACGCCAAATTGGCGGGTTTTCGATAGCGACACAATGAGTATTGGTCCGCTCGCAAATCTGACACCGGGAGGTGAAAGAGCGGCTAAAACTGAACAATCTATGTACCAATCATGGTATGATACGATCAGAACTCAAATACTTAATTGGAGGCAACATTGTGAACTTGAAATGCCGGGTTTTTGGTGGTAAACCGGCCCATGTCCAATGGTCCAGGTTTTTCGTGTGGTAAGACCCGTTGCCACGGTCCGGTTTCGGGCGGAACCGTACCCGGAACCGACCCGGGAATTTGGACCTGTTGCTAACACTACACGAGGTTGACGGTCAATTTCAGAATGAGGCCATGAACGTATCACATTCTCTGTTGTCTATATTGGCTGGCAATACGTTGGTTATGGATAACAGTGAGCAAATCACTTACCAATTACCTTATTCAAAAGGCCAAATTTTGTTGAAGCTCTATTGACACTCATTTTAAGAATGGGGAAGTGACCGTTTCGCTTGCTCTTTTGATGGTAAAGGCTGCCAATATGTTGGTTACACATAACAGAAAACATATCCCGCTCCAATCATCATACTTACATTACCAAATATCATTGACGCACTGATGACAGGCAGTTAAAGGTGGTAGCGACATCGACACTAACCATATTACAAATAAAGGTGGCCAAGCTTTGACTATGCATTCAGAACTTAGCACAACTCTTGGATTATACAACATGCAATGCCTAAAATTGTTGATGCTCTTTTGATGCTCTGGTGACGCTCATTTTCAGGAGTAGCAAAATCAACTGTAACAATATTTTCCCTAAAGGTGACAAATACTTCGATTATAGGTAAATTCCACAGAACAGCCCTTGGATTACCCAAGTTGCAATACCCAAAATTGTTGACACTCTGTTCACACACTGTTGACGCTGTGTTGACGCTGTGTTGATGCTCAGTTGATGCTGATTGTCAGGTGTAGTGATATTGACATTAACCATATTACCTATAAAGGCGGCCAATACGTTGATTACAGATAAACGCCGTAGCACAGCCCTTGGATTATAGAAGATGCAACACCCAAAATCATTGATGCTCTGTTGACGCTCATCTTCATACTGGGGCTGTGACCATGTCACCTTCTCTTTTGCCCATAAACACTGCCAATACATTGATTATGGGTAAATGCCGTAACACAGTCCTTGAATTATGCAAGATGCAACACCCAAGATTGTTGATGCTCTGTTGACGCTCTGTTGATGCTCTGTTGATGCTGTGTCAACCCTCTGTTGACCCTCTGATGACCCTCTCTTGATGCTCATTGTCAGGTGAAGCAACATCGACATATACCATATGGCCTATAATGGCAGCCAATACTTTGAATATGGATAAAAGCCGTAGCACAGCCCTTGGATGACACAAGATGCAACACCTAAAATCGTTGACGCTGTGTTGACGCTCATTTTCAGACTAGGGCTGTGACCATGACACCTTCTCTTTTGCCCACAAAGGCTGCCAATACGTTGATTATGGGTACATGCCGTAGTTCGGCCCTTGGATTATATGAGATGCAACACCGAAAATAGTTGATGCTCTGCTGATGCTCTGTTGATGCTCTGTTGATGCTCTGTTGATGCTCATTTTTTGGTGTAGTGACCATGACATTGACCATATTGCCTATCAAGGAGGCCAATACTTTGATTATAGTTATCAGCCGTAGCATAGCCATTGAATTATACAAGATGCAACATCTGAAATCATTGACACTCTGTTGACGCTCTGTTGACGCTCATTTTTAGGTGTACCAGCATCGACATTAACCATACTGCCTACAGAGAAGGCCAATACTTCAATTATGGGTAAAAGCCATAGCACAGCCCTTGGATTATACAAGATGCAATACCCACAATTATTGACGCTCTGTTGACATTCCTTTTCATAATGGCGCTGTGACTATGTTGCTTTCTCTTTTGCCAATGAAGGCTGCTAATACGTGGAATATGGATAACATCGAGCAAATCGTAACTCAAGTAACTTACTTGCGAAACTAAACATCATCGACGCTCTGTTGACGCTCATTGTTACGCTGGGGATGTTACCGTGTCACTTGCTCTTTTGCCTATAAACTCTGCCGATACGTTGGTTATGGATAGCAGGAAGCAAATTGCTTTGCAATTAACATTCTTACAAGTCCAAAAATTGTAGACGCTCCGTTGACGCTCATTATCAGAATATGGCTATTACAGTATCGCTTTCTCCTTTGCCTATTAAGGCTGCCAATATGTTGATTATGGATAATAGCGAGCAAATCACTTCCCATTTAAGTTGCTTACAAGTCCAAAAATTGTTGACACTCCATTGACGCTTATTTTCAGAATGGGGCTGTTACTGTGTTGCTTTCTCTTTTGCCTATGAAGGCTGCCAATACATTGGTTATGCATAACAGCGAGCAAATTGCTTCCCAAATAACTTACTTACAAGACCAAAAATCATTGACACGCCATTGACACTCATTTTCGATATGGAGCGGTAACCATGTCGCGTTATCTTGTGCATATCACAGCAGCCAATACGTTTGTTATGAATAACAACAAGCAAATCAGACCCCAATTAACTTACTTACAAGACAAATAATTGTTGACGCTCCATCAACGCTCACCATAAACCTGTCCTAACTGTTGTTGTATAGTTAATCATTTTGTATAAATAATCATATAGTCATTATTGGCAGCCAAGGTACAATTTATATGAATACTCAGTTGCATCCAAATGGTTTGTGGCATGTCAATTTCTGATCCAGTAATGCACATGATCTATAGGCAATGGATAATGTAGCGCTGTCACATTTCAGCGCATTCAGCTGGCAAGTTACTGTATTTTGATCCATATACTAATTTTTCATCAATATAGCCCATTGTGCTTATTTTGCCATATCCATTTGGTTCTTCTCGAGTTCCATGACCTACCATAAGCGATTTTCAAAATATTGACTTTGTGCACTGGGTCGGAAAGCAGAGTTAGGTTGTTGGATGTATATATGAATGCTACATGATGGTGGCCATTCTTACAGATTCACGTTGCGCAATATCCGCTCCTTCTATGACACGTATGCCATCACTGACCTATAGTTTTTTAGTAATTTGTGTCTTCAATATGGATTGCACATTCTCACTGACGTGTAAGAGGCATCATGATATCATGTTGATCAACTGTCAATCAACTCGGTTTGGAGTCTAGAACCTTCATTTTGCACATACGACCCTTGCACATGCACAGGCGAATTATCATGTCTCACAATTTGATCACTGAAATTTAAACAATGCTGACACGTAGCAATGTAGGTTCACAAATTACTTTTCACGGAGATATGTCATCAATAATCACACATTGTGTATGTAATACACAGATGAGAAATCAGCCAGTACAATATGTTCATCTGAATCGAATTCCTGTAGGGTAATTTGGATTGGGGGTTATATACAGGGATAAAAGCTTACGGGTTTAATGGGTTTCGAATTCATTGGTAACCAATTGGGTAATGTGTCATGTGTGAGAGCTGATATGCCAACTTGAGACTGTGGTTTCCTGGGTGCTAATCTCATATGGCTAATTTCAGCTCATGAAGTTCCTTGTGGCATTGCGATGCTCGGCTGACACAATTGCGTATCTCCATCAGCTCACTGAATGTTTTCGGCGCAGTAGCAGGAGCAAACTGATCCATTTGTAGCTTGATGACTGCCTTAACTGTCAAGATGGCTGTTCTGTACGTCAAATCTTACTAATGATGCAAGACAAACAATTGTTCACACTCAACTTCATGATGTAGTAGAGAGCATCTCTCGGCTTATTTTGATTATAATGGCAGTCAACAAAACAAAAAAAAGCAATGATGTGCCAAAGTTAATATTTTGCACATGACATTAGGATTTGTGAACGTGAGCATAAAAAGAAATACCCGAAAAAGAGAGCCGGAGATTGGACCCAACGGGTCTAGCCAAACCCGGCAAAACCCACAGGATGACGGGTACGAGTACGGGTTTGGCCTGCAACAAAGCTGCGGATCGGGTTTATGGAAGGTTCTGGAACAAAACCAATCCGTGTATCCGGTACAAACCCAGACCGTGGGGGGGTTATCCGGACCTGTTGCTAACACTAGGTGAAGGTGGCGTTCCAGGCAGAGGTGGTGTGGTGGGCGGAGGTGGTGTTCTGGGCGGTGGTTTGGCCGGTTCGGGTGGAGGTGCGCCGGTGCCTATGTGCCACCAGCCTCTCTGCGGATTCTTTGCTGTGCCAGTTTGGCATGGAAAGCAGTCAGCTGTATGATTTTTATAAAGCATTGCTGGGTGTCTTTCTATTGCAGCCTTCACCGTTTTATGGCCAAGAGACTCAACGCCTCACTTCTTCTCTTCTCAGACTTCAGCACGACGTTTCGTCATTAGTTGTTGCATTTCCTCTATTGCAGTGTGCGGAAACCCTTCATGGCCATTATGGCCATTTTCAAGGCAAGGCGCAAGTCGGACTGTTGCAGCTGTACCCGACCTCGTTGCCTCGCCTGAGTAGCAGACATGTCGCAAACCTAAAAGATATTTGTTGCTGCTTTTAAAATGAAGATTCGGCTATTACCTCAAACATATATGACCCTGTAGTCTCCTCTAGGGTCTTTGCAGCCTGATTTGTCCACTCCAGTGGACCTTTATCATGAAATTTGTGCGTGAAACTCGCAGAGCTGATGACACCATGATGATTAATTTCCCAGACTGTGTAGTCAAATGCCTTTGATGACCCTGGAGGTTTGCCATTGGGTGCAGTGATACATTGTTCACAGAGCACTCTACGTGCACCAGCTATACAGTATATTGTTAGTTGACTGCCTGGCAAATCGATATGGAGCGACTCACATCGGATTATATGCTGCTGCCGATTATTGCTGTATCCAGTTTTACGTAATTTGTGTAAATGATCTTCCAGGGCCATATTTTCGGTGGCTGCAATTGCAGGGTCGCGCTGGACTAACTGGTGTCTCTGTTGCTGCTGTGTCACAGCCAGGGGCGCATTCTATAAAGCGCCTGTCATTGGTTGCAATTCATATTCAATCACACCAGGCTCAGAGATTCATGGTGCCATGACATGCTGTTCTGAAAAAGGTGAGGAAGAGGATAATGAAAAGTGGAAAGTCCTGAGGAATATTTAGTTAGCTACAAGTTACAAGGGAATGAATGACAGTCAACTTGCACGTGCTACTAACCATATATCCTGCTGCATATGGCTGCAAGTTGCAGGTCATTCCGATTGTCCAGCAATTTGCAGTAAGTCAGTTCGATGTTGTTTGTTGGTTTGTTTGCAGGGATACATTGAAGTGAATGACAGCTGATATCTCATGTTTGATACATATAAAAAGGAAACTATTCGATGGAAACGTTATCTGGTGATGTTTGTCTCAACACATCTCCGGTATCTTACGTCAAACACACACTACCCATCAAGTCATGACGTACAGTAGGCATTGTTATTCTGAAGGAAATGATGGACATGACATATATTTTGCTTTGTTGGAGTTGATGAAATGTACAAACCTTGACACAAAAGACTCCGCTTGCCTCCATGTGGTTCATATCTTGCAACATCCAACATCTTGCCCAACAATAAGGTCAACACACGATACAATGGTCAATGCTCTGATAAAGAACCTTCTGCAGTTCTGGCAGGCACATATGGCAAATCGACCAAGAAGTCCACACGTTGATATCCTCAAGCAAATCAATGCAAGAGCACCATGGTGCCAGAAACGGTTAGAGCTTTGGGAGTGTTGCGTGGCTAATGATCTAACAAGAAGCTTTTGGCATAGAGAAGGCAGGAAACACACTTATAAGCAACAAAGGGAAACAGAAATGGATCAAGGATTATGAGGAGAGAGAGACTGCTGTGGCAAGAATGCAATTTCAAGATGCAGAGACAGTGATCATGCAAGAGCTGAAAGATATGACTACTGCGGAAAATGAGGGTACGACAACCAGACGGCATGAAACAATGTTTGAAGAGATGTTGAATGCTAATGGACACAGTCTGAGCGATCTTGCAAGTTCTGACAATGAACAGGATGAGGAGGATGAGGTAGAGGATGATGAAGATACTGAGCTTGGCAAGCTGAGTGATGATGATGAACCTGGCTGGGTGCTGGGCACAATCTCCAAAACAGTACAGAACCTCATGGAGAGTTTCCGGCAGAAGCAGATGAGGCTTCACGAATTTACCCAACTGCATCAGCAAAAACTAAATCTCCTTCATTAAATTTTTTTAGTTTATTGTACCAACAAACTCAAAATAATGAAATCAAGATTTCCCTGAAATGTGGCATTGCTTTACTGTTTCAGAGTGTTCTTTGAGTCGTCACAATGCTGTGGTCAAGCGTCACAACCAGTGTACCCACATTTGCGAATTTCACAATGAGCACTTGACAAATGGTTCACACTTCCTTTGGCAATATCACAAGTCATCTCATGGCATACTCCTACGTTGGCCAATTCAATTAGTCCTTACAATGATGTTAGTACTCACTCTATACGTTCAATGAAGCATGGAGTTCTTGTTTTTCAAGACCCTCATGGCCTGATTTGACCATTAATAGTTACCCTGCAGAAGTGGTTCACAATATTGATGGTGTTGATACAAGATGGTCAGTAGAGTGCAGTTCGTGTCGGGAGGGTTACGTATCATCGCGATTATGATTTCCTGCATTTGATATCAGACTTCAGTAAACCATCAGTTGTATTACATTTACTACTATTATGATATATCAACAAAACCTAGAATAAAATAGCACACAAAGGAAATCCTAAATCCGATCACTGATACTATTTCTAACCACCAAGCAACATTGCACCCTCTACAATCGTACTTTCGCCGACTAATCCTGTACTCTAAGTACTGGTTATGTTGGTGATGTTGTTGCTGTTGCAGTTGCTGCAGGGGACGGGCTGGCTGCTGCTGGTGATGGCAGACCGATCTATAGGCCGAACAGCTGAGTATTGCATACTAACATCACTAGCAGTAACAAAGCTGCTGAGATGATTAAAAGAATTGTTGGGCTGCTCTATCAGCTCATCTGGGACGTGGTCAAGCAAGTCCTCATCAAAGCTGCTATGATGGTTACGAGGTTGTGCCATCACTGGGTCCATACGAGCTGAGTGGATTCTTTGGCGGATCATGCTGTGGATATTGCCTATCTTGTTCGTATGAACCTCTGGCAAGGAAGAATGAAAATCGGCATTAAGATGACCGAATACATCCGTGCATGCATTATTAACCGTGTGATTAATGTTTGTTATATCACGCTTATGTGGTACTCCACCTCCTGGACCAAACTCGGGTGGGACTCTAAACTCGCCAGTTTTCCAGGCCGACAGACAATGGTAGATGGCCGTGGTGGTGTGGGCAATCAATGTCGGGTTGATTTTATCAATCAATGATGTATCATTCATTCCCATTTGTTGTATGCCATATAAGTGTGTACAGCGAATCAGATCCACAATTTCAGTCGCTGCAAATTGAACCTTACACTCCTACATTGATCGTCAAGACCACGATTATACAAGAAGGGAACTTTGAACTTACCTTACAAATGTTTATGGTGCATGTAAACCTGTCCTTGGCCAATAGCCAGGCTACAATTTTCCGGATCTCTGTAGGCGACTGTGTTCGAAATACGTAAATAGAGTTGATTGAAGTCTTGCAGCTGTATACCATTGCTGCATGGGAGCATGTAATCTTTGCGATGGCCTGATGCACAATATCAGTGATGGAAACAATGGTTGGGATATTTCATTTACCACTGAAATGTAGGAATATGGAGGGTCTGAGTTTTTCTGGGCGGGATCAATACTGGCGATTTCTTCATACCACCAACTATGAGTCTGTGCGGTCTTCCCCGCATTCGTGGCACAGCAATTCACAAACATCGTATAATTGATAGCACTAGGCTTCACATGTTCCATAATCATCGCCGGAACGCCTGAAAGGGTTGTCTGGGTGTTGAATTCTGTGCTGACGATAAGGCCTGTCACATCATCAACAAAGGGCTCATATCACCACCAATTGCCAGCTTTCCGTGGAACCAGTTGCTCACCAGCTTCTTGTGAATCCTTGCTCTAGATAGTGTATGCGTTACCGGGTGAATTCAATCATTCAAACGCTTACACAGATACCAACTTGGATGACAGCGGGGCAGGCTGATGTTCATCCTCCTCCTCCGAGACAATATAAACCTCCTGCAACTCAGGATGTAGGGGTTGCGCCGACGTACAAGTTCATTTTGTTTTTGCCACTCATTTTCCAAGTGTTGACAAGAAGAAATATTTTGATGGCCGCTTGCACATTGCATTCCTGGATGGTCGCGGAAGAGGCTTGATATCGGATTTTGAAATGTCATCTTGTTGATTATTGTAATTGTCGAGGATCAAACTGAGATGGTCATTGAGATCCTCGTCGTTGACAGATCGCGAGCTGCTCTTGGTGGTATATGAAAGAGGAGGAGGAGAATTGCGGTGCCACCTTGTCATGATTTAAAAAGCCGGCAAGTGATATGTTCAAAAAATTACAGCAGTGACTAAAGGAAATGTGAGTAAATGTGGAGTAAATGAATTAAAGCGTTGTGTAAAGAAAAGAAAGTGTTGATATGATTAAAAGCATTGTGGTGATGTATCTTTTTATCCTGTCGACAATTCAAGGATCTTAGCTTGTCCCACCACCCACATTTCGAACTCCTTGAATGGACAGGAACTCGGATCTAAGAATGGCTGGTGACAAGCATGCTGCAGGGTTGTTGATTGGCTTCCGATGTAGAAAATCGTTATTGCAACAAGGTAAAAAGCATTTGCGTTTCACTAATCATCCAGGCTAATTTCTGCTGGATAATGATACCGAACTACCAATTACATGATAGTCATACACCGAGTCCTATCGCTGCCACTATGCCTTCCCAAAAATATACGTCTTGACAATTAATCCCAACATCGTGAACTCCCAACGCCGCCCTTCATGCACGAATATAAATTATGTAATAATGAAATAAACTAAACACCAACAAGAGACCCAAAACCCCACCAAGAAACTCCGAATTATCACCCATCCATCCATGCTGCAAAGTGCCAGAAAAATACCCACCCACAATGCAAATCTTTGAACAACTGTCCAGCAAGTGCATTCCATCCTCATAATGACTGATTTGCAGCTGGGCGGCTGCATGTATGCTTCCCATTGACCAAAGAGCCTTCAGCGGGAGGATTCGCAATGTGATCGTACTCACATAGCCAAGCCACATCCTTATCAGCAACAACGCTTTGCTCATAATCGGCAAACAGACCAAGAGCACGGTTTCGAAAGCGTTCAAGGTATCATTGCTGTCTGATCATCCTCTTTTCAAGCTTCCGTTCAAACTTTTGGAAGCTTGTTTTCGTCGTCGGAAAGCTTCTTGGATATGGGCGCCATGTCTCACCATGATCATCCGATCCCTCCCCGATATCGTCAATCATGTCCTTCGCAGGTGGTGGACGGATGTCATTCAGACGAACGTTGGAGCGGCCACCACTCAGTGGCATCTGGGCGCCAGGTGTGCCGTCAGCTTGTTGGCCACGATTAACGATGCAAAACAGCATTTGGTTGCTTAATTTAAACACCGCCTTTAACCATCCGGCAGCAGTAATGTTATCGAAGTTTGGGGTAACCTTACAAGTGTATAGAGCACTGTCTCCATTGGGTTCCTCCCGGCAGCCCCAAAGCTCCCGGATTTTCCGCCTGGGGTCTGGCAGACTGGCGAGTACAGCATTCACAATTGACGTAATCGTCGGATCGACACTTGATGTAACTATCGGAAGTATCGATTCTTCATCTCCAGGCCAATGCCATGAGAATAGCTGAGTATTGGTTTCACCCACCCTCTTCCCAGCAATGTTGGTATCCACATAGGCGATGTTAAAGCTAAATGGCTCGACAAGGCAATCAGTCGAGGCGTCGCAACACCCCTGTATCAGCGAAGACCTGTGACCCGAGGTTTCTTCCTTGTTGTCTTCTGGATCTACATATTATCAGTAAGAGCAAAAGAAGCATTGGGGCATTGAAACACATACCAATGTGCACAAGTTTCCTCTTCTTAGTTGGGGTTTCTTCAAGCCAATTAATCTGTCAGCGAAGGCCAACCTCAGGGATCCCATCCAGTGCTGCCTTCAGTTGCAGACCATCGAGGTTTGTCTTGTCTGCCATGTACCATGTCCAAAGTGCTCTTTCACAGTCCCGATTACTGATTGGAATAACGCAACAATCGATTCGGAGATCCCATTGCTTGGAGCTGGTGCCTTGCTTGTTGACAATGCTCATGGACTGGGCAATCTCACAGACGCACTCCCGCAGTTTATTATCTATCCGTTGTGTTGTCAAGCCACCCTTATTCTGCCAAATCCCCATGGTTTCTGGTGCCCATTGGCCGACTCCTATACTGGCATTCTCGGCCCAGATACGGACTTGTACAGTTGGCATCTGAATTGGATTTGCATCCGCGATGACTGGTTTCGGCAACCAGAAGGCATCACATCTCGTTTGAGGTTCTCAACGGTGGCCAATGATTCAATGGTGGATATCGAATTCTGGTTACTCTAAACAAGCATCGGGAGATTTGAATATATCGTCAAGGGTGATGCGATGAGGTAGCAGAGGTGAGGACAGTGTGTCGATGGTTCTGGAGATTGTAAGTAATGTGGGCAGGCAAGGCAGATATATGAATGGGTTTGGAGGGTTTTCTTGATCCAGCAACATCATCTTGGCTGCAATTCAGCTAGGAGGCAATTTGCTTACCATCATCTCAGTGCCCTGATTCGTTGACCAAATGCTTAAGTTCATCACAATGACAACTAAAAGCATGCTCTGCAGTCGTTTCTCACTCGTTTGTCCTTGCTCTAGTTTTTCTACCACGCAATAACGTCGCTAGGTCGGTCTCTAAGAACAATACACGGTTCATGTACAGTATGAACTGAACATAATGTGACAACTATAAATCAGGCAATGGGCGTAGGAGGGTCTTGTGAAGGTGCAAATCGATCCTCTTGGCAAGCTGAATGCAGATGCGTTATGCTCTTCGAGATCCAACTGATGTTGAAATTGACAGAGCGATTACACACCTTGCAAACGTCTAAAGAAGGATGAGAGAAATCCTACGAGAGTGGTAGGACCCCTTTTTGGAAAAAGTATATTGAGGTGAGGCTGTTTCCGATGACGGCCAGCTTGTAATTTGTATGAGTAGCTAAAAGAATGTCAAGACACTTCTTAATGTTGTTGCGACATTTCATTTTGCTAATGAAACACGGCTATTAGTCAACAGTGTCTTTACTGCTTGAAGACGTACTCCTACATCAGCGCTTACATCACTCACCTCTGTCGCAACCACAAAGAAAGGATAGTACACGTATCAGCCGAACAACTGCCAGATAATAGTTTTGTGATTGAGCATGATAGTAATCTACTTCCATTCGTTCATGAACGGGATCGCAAGTGTTTCCTTCACCCTTCCGATGATGATTCCGGCTATACAGAAGCCGACTCCGAGAATATGTGTATCGACCCTGAGCAACCTCCAGTCCGGACACGCATTTACGGTACTCCACACTTGGACAACCATCAAGCTGGCATGCGTATCAATAACGCCTATTTCAATATCTTCGACGATGAAATTGATATATGGTGACCATTTTCTTACAAGGAGAAGTATCAATTAGTGCACTGGTGCATCAAGCACAACTTGAGCAGAGCTGCTATCAACGAGCTTTTCAGGAACCCTATGATTGGAACCGTCAGCAACATCACTTCGTCCCATACTTGATCCAAATGGTTGAACGAAATGTCCCACGCGATGGGCGTCAACTTCTGGCAATCTGGCAAAGTGTGTGACAATCGTTTGCCCGATCCAAACAATGTTTGCGACATTGATCACACACATTTATTGTTAGCAACAGTTCCGCTTTCGGACCATTTCTATTATAGCGGTTCGTAGAAAATGCGGCCCTGGCCGGTTCGGTCAGGGTGTGTGCCAAATAGATCCTTCAATTACTTCCACAAATATCCATCCAATAATTTGGTGTTTGGTACATGCAATATGCAGCTGCAGGCGGCGCATCTTTTGGTAGTCTGCGATTTTTGATATCTTTAAAACTTAGCAAGCTGATTTGAAATTATTGCCATTTTTGGGCTACCACTTGCTGGGATTCAAAGATATCGAAAATCGGAGACGGCCGAAAAGATGCGCCGTGCAAAGCTGCATATTTTAAATAGCAAACACTAAACTCTCTGATCAATATTTGTGGCCTTAAAGCGATGGTTTGCTTAAAAAATCGTCGATTTGTGATGTGGTAAGGCTGTTGCCACACAGACCTATAAAACCGGCCTGGTCCAAACCTGGAACAGTTGCTAACACTACACACATTTCATTTACCGCAATCCTGTTGAATGCATTGTGTTCCTCATGCAACTGGCTGCATTCAAGGAATACATGTCGTATGCTCCAGCAAAGGAATTCAACGATACTGATGAACATATCTACTCAGAGGTGAAATCAAGCGACTGGTGGTGGAATGAACAGGTATGTTAGTTGAATTTCGTCATAGCTATAATGATTTTGACCACTTCAATAGCTACAGCGGCATCCTAGAGCTATGATTGTCCCTGTATTCGGCAGTTCAGGCCTGACAAATCTTGCAAACTAATCAGGCGACAAGCCCGAATGGCCAGTATATGTGAGTCTGGGAAACATCAACTTGACGATTAGATCAAAGCCATCGAATATTGCAAGCATCCTAGTTGCCCTTCTTCCCGTTTCTCCAAAATATCACTTGAAAGGACATGGAAAACAACTGCCATGAAGGAACAACATATCCACAATTGAGAGGTTTTATGAAAGGTCTTCGAGCATATGTTTCCTCCTCTTCACGCAGTTTTCAGCACTAGAAAGGTTATGCTTTGTGCGGACGGTCAGATGCAGCAATGCTATCCTGTCATCTGTGCATGGACGGCTGACTATATCAAAAACATTCACTTGCATTCAATCAAGCAGCCCCATTGCCCTGGGTGCAAAGCACCGAAATCATTGTTTGGAGAAGGGAATTCATCGTTGTGGCAATTGAGAGACAATTGGCTATACTTCGAAAAGATGATACTTGCGATTCAGGGAGATGAGATGGCGCATCAGCAAAAAAATATTCCGTTCGGGCGGAATGGCTCTGTCAGAGTGGACGCGCTCCGTCAGAGCCGTCAGAGACACCCCGGTGGCGGATTACTCCGCACCCGGCGTCAATACAATGCGTCGCGTTGTATATCGCCCTCCGATCGCTGCTTCACTGTCTCTTCGCGTTCTGTCGGTCTCCTATTTTAAACGATCACTCTGGCGTTGTGGCCAATAGTGACAATACGTCGGAATGGGTTCATCGGGTACGTGCTTGCATCGGGATTGCAATGCGATGGGTGACGCTGCAAATATCTCTCCTCGCATTCCTTCTACCTGTACGCAAAATGCAATTCTGTTTACTAATTATACACATCATTCCAAGTCACCAGATCTATGTGGCTATTGACAATCCATCGCTGGTTCCGTCCGTCTGCTGTCTTACTACTAGTAGCTATCTCTGGAATAACGTGCGCACAGCCGACAATATTTCCCACGCTGAAAAGTTGCAAAGCAACGGCTGCTGGTGCTTTTCTCCCTTGTACAAATTTCGAGACCAGATCCAAGTAACCCGAGTTTTCAGGTATTGTGGTGAGCGCCAGGGCTAACCAGTACTCGACGAAAGCTCCATCCTCGTTTTGGAGTTTGATTTTGAATAGTCGTTGCAGTTGCCACGGGAGACGCCTATTCAGCGCACCATAACACCTCCCCGGGCGTTGCTTTACCCACACCCAGTCATTCCGTCGATCCCCTCCACGCCAGCTCTGGCTTCCTGTGCATCGACACATCTGAGATATGCGTTCACCATCTAAACCCTCAACTTGAACCTTAATACCATCGTAAATACAGAGCTCCATTGCGTGCAGTTGTTCATCCGATATATACGTCTTGTTACGACTCTTATGCTTGATAAACTCCCGTGTGCCGCTGTGTATTGCCACGCGGTGCGTTGCGTCTTGCATATTGTCGAGTAATGCTCTGAAGTCTTTGATCATAGCGTCAGGATGCTTTCCATCACGGCGGTTTTGGGGTCCCATGA
>Ga0307512_10002545_pt1 | contig 22786 bp, 26 predicted proteins | sample 14_EM_MG_FD_200267 | JGI IMG/M metagenome (GOLD analysis project Ga0307512, IMG submission 200267) | Populus trichocarpa ectomycorrhiza microbial communities from riparian zone in the Pacific Northwest, United States - 14_EM | ecosystem: Host-associated > Plants > Roots > Unclassified | place...
GAGTAGGATCCGGGGAGCCACCTCTGGCATATTTTGAGAGGGATGTTGTGGAAGCCTGTCGTCTAGCGGACATGGCTGATGGTAGGGCAAAGTGTGACCACCGCCGCCGCCGCCCTTCCAACACTCCAAATCACGGCAACAACCGGCCTCTTATTGATGACTAATCTCTCCAACCCTGCGCTAAAGGCACGTGTCTGGCCTCGGAGCATCCTCTCGGTCTTGCACCGATCACCGCATCTATCGTCTCGCTCGCTTCGCACTGGCCCAGGATGCGATCAGCGTCGGTAAAGCATCCTTAGTCCTCCCAGATGGAAAGTGAGATCAAGCGAGAGCTTACACACTGGGTGTCCATCAGACAATATGATTGATGTGATGTCCGTGAATGACACACGTGTGAGCGGAACGAACCACCACCAGAATGTTTGGTCTTGACCAACAAACCCTTCTCAATACTTGATGTCCATCTATACCAAGAACTATCCTATGATTAGCGGGGCAGCTGACAACGCTCACAAGGCGTCGGCACGTGATTGAACAGCATGTAAGTTAGCTACAGGACACGATTCGATACTGTACATTATTTAAGGGGAGAAAATACATAGAGGAATGGAAGATATAACAGTTGGATATCATACGGAAAGGGTGAGAATGTTTTTTTGGTCTAGGCTGTAGTTTCACCGAGCGCAGACGAACGAGCGCCCACATAATCAGATGCCTTTCCAGATTGAAGGCCGAGAGCATCGTATTCTACGCTCCGCAGCCCAACGAGGAAGATGAAGAGGAACAGGGGGCCAGCGAAAATGTCAAGGATGCCATAGAAGATCATCTCATGGTCTACCGTGATGACGTTGCCGCCCTCTGAGAGGCCCCAACAGATGGGGTAAAGCAGCCAAATGACCGAAATGTAGCCGGCACCGCGACCGTAGAACCTCTTGTGTGCCAGGAGGCGCGACCTGAGCCCACTAAAAAGTAGCGAATAGCTAGAGATAGCGAGTGGGTCACCAATAAATGGCAGGGCCAAACATATAAGAACTCACAGAACGTAGAAAAGCGCCAAAACTCCAAAAACAAAGAACCCCCACTTGTAGGATGTCGGGGTGAGTGCGCCGACGAGTCCAGTGACTACCGTGACGATGATCATGAATACAGTGAGGAAGAGACCAGACAGTGGAAGGCCGGTCGTCAGCAGTAACATGAGAAGGATGAGCGGTGCATTGATAAACCACTGTATATATCGCACATACTATGTTCAAAGCCTGATTAGAACGAAAATGGCATAGCTGAAAGGGAAAAAACGTACGAAGATGCTCCGCGTTGACCCGCTCCGGAACTCGGTCCTGACGGGCGTCTGTCCCAAATTGGATGCCATAGCGAAGTACGCGATCGTAGAAACTGTGAGGATAGCTACGGCCATATGATGGAACGCTCGTGCTCCGCGCAGTTGCTACGGGTAGAAGGTCCCTGTGAGAAACATGTTAGGTCAAACGGAAAAAGTCCTACGAATTTTGACCACGCGAGGGCCAACAAAGTCGAGATACCCATGATTGCAGTCACAACCCACAACCAGTCGGAAGCCCCGACCGAAAGACGGCGATCTGCAGAGGTCGGATTGACGTGGACAGGATTGACCATTGTGTATTCAAAGATAGGGTCTGAGTGTGAGAGCGGGTCGGATGGGGCGTACGGTCGATGTGTAGGCTGAGATGGGTTGTGTGGTCGTGAGGCCTTTATATTCGTTCCGTTGCCGCATCTGTCGGGCCCGCCCCTAATTCTGTATCCACCGATGCCGATGAATAGGCACCGATCTCCACCCCAGAGGGAAAAATCACTGCACGGGACTCGAGAACGCAGTGCTACGACAGAGTTGCCACGCGTGGCGTGCCCGCGCCAAGACCATCGGCCTGCCTGACTACTTCAGTTTTGGAAGAAGAAGTAAGATGATAGGAGACGTCTGGGTCACCAATTGGAGTAAAGCTGAACTACTTCCCGGAAACCGCTTGTGGTAAAGTTTGTTTTTGTTCCGTGGCGGCTGTTGAGGCGTCATAGAATTACGGGATCAGGCAAAAGTGGAGCGATGGAGGGCAGACACGGCGCGATTAACATCAGGATGAACTCATTAGCAGCTGATTGTGAGAGTTCGTTGGGGCAGTAGTTACACATTTACTTCGTTCGTTACCCTATAACTTCGTTTAGTATTCGTAAGGAGTATATAGACTGTTGATTTACGGTACACATGAATCCAAGCTCTTTACTGCGCTCTCGCGCGTCCTCGCTTCACTTCATCCCTTCTAATAATAATAGGTGGACTGGATCTGGATAAGACCGTCCGGCGGGATTCCTAGTAGGAGATCAAAAATACTGATACCATTTCCTTGGGCGAAGATCAGTAATACATGAATGTGCTGAGGCGCCTGACCTATGCTCACCTAAACAACACCGCACTCACGAGGACACGGCCACATGTGCGTTACTTGATAAACAAACAAGCAGGCCGTAGGACGCCGGAACGTGGTATGAGGGGAGGGGATGCACGGACAGCTGACGGAGACACTGTCATATGGGGTAGTTCTATTGTGCAAGGCACAAGGCACATTGATGTCCCATAGGGGTCTGCCAGAGAAGGTAAGCCTACGGCTCGGTAGGGGCGGAATCGGTAGAGCGGAGTCGAATGACGCAGAGACGGATTCTGGCCGTCCAAGCGGAAGAGTTGGCTGTAAGGCTGTAACCAGATAATCGATAATCATGGCGGGTCAACCAGGCGAAAGACAAGATACATCAGGGCCTACTTTTCTGGCCCGTTCTGCAACGAGTCGTATGGCTGGAGAGTGAGTAAAAGGGTGGCATCCAGGGTAGGGTGTGATCCGTTTGCCGTTTGGAACTCAGAGAAAACCGAGTGCGTCATTGGAAGCGCAGAGCGAGGTAGGGATAGTGTGATTGAGATTTTGGGTTGGGCTTATCGAAGCGAAGCGAAGGGTTCCCAAAGTAAAAAGCCGAAGTAGAAAAGTCATCCCGTGCCCGAGCGAGCACGGGAAGTCCATGCCGTGGTCGGCGCCTGATCTGATCGATTGTGATGACATCATGACGGTCACATGGCGGTGGTATGCATGCATCCTACTATCATGATGCTCTTCCAGGCTCAGGTCTCTAGTCAGATTTATTGTTGGAGGCGGGATTTTACATGCAACGTGAGCGGTTTATTGAGCTGATGCCATGCATATGTTCGCCCGAGCCTCTTGAGACTCAGGTTGACACCGTGACCTTGGGTGGGAGTGAACTAGGTGGTGCGATTTTCCTGCTTCTTCGATGAGCATTTGCAATTCTGAGTCATAGTTATGGATCGCACTCTTGTGGAATATCTCAGGCCTCAGCCCGTTCCAAGTTAGATGGTTGTACAACGAGTCCCAGAATCCTACAGTACATCGGTGCACATCTAGACTACACATGCATCACGTTCACACAATGGTACAAAATGGTCGACAAGTTCAGTCTTATACCCCACCGTACCATTTCTTCTTCCTTACAAGACTTTGCTCCTACAGCCACACAACAGGATTGCCTCCAAGTCCCAAAGTCCAATTCAGAGTGCTCATTATTTGACATGCAAATGCGAGACATCCCATTGGCCACTGGTATACCCATAGACAAGTGGACTGTCCATTGTGTTGCACACTCTCTGCAAGATGGATGTCTTCCAAAATACATACATTTTGCAGAGAGTGTGACACAACAGGCAGTCCAGGTGTGCCAGTGGTCAATGGGATGATTGCAAACCCATATGTTCTTGTTCCTGGCGGCACCAGAACAAGAGCAAATGGCAACCTATAAGTTCACCCAGACCATCTGATACACTCACTGTATCTGTTGACCGTTGTGTTCACGTCACTCGTCTTGGCTGACGAAAATGGCCATTAAGAAATGAGGGAGCATCGATGGCAATTCAACAAAAAGATGGTCATTAAATGATCCCATTTACGAGTTTATTTCCCGAATGATGGGAGGATAATTCGAACTTGAAAGACCCTATTCCTTGGGTGAGATCTCCGAAAACCTTGGGGTTCATCTTATTCAGCTCTAGCTGTGTGGTAAGATCAACAATAGGAATTCCCGAGCTGAAGTTCCGGAGTATGCCCCATTTCCACACAGCGAAGGTGGCTCGTCGATATAAGAGCGGGCGATGCCGTTCCTAGCGGTATCGCAGTACACCGAGGCTGATACCGGCTGGGATGGGATCGGGGAATTGCGATTGGAGATTTCTCATATTCTGAACATGGACATACTCACAACGTCGCCCTAAAAACGAGCACCGGCTTAGGAGGTCCTAGATCCGTCGACTGAGAGCGGGCGTCCGGGTCTGGACGTAAGTTAGCGCCAGCCACGTGTCGCTCGTAGCCTGGGTGAGCTGCAGTTTGAGTCCACGTGCCAGGCCTCAGAGTGTCAGGGAACAGAGTGTAGGGGTCAGGGTCAGTATCCGAACGATGGCGGGCCATGGGTGTTCTGCGGGTGATGCTGTGGTGGAATTTCGTGTGAGTTGGAAGAGACACTCTGAGGTATTGTTATTCATCAGTAGTTTCCGTGTGGGCCTACCATAAAGTCGGCCATGCGTCGCTGAGGTGTCTAGCTCTGAACGTGCTGATGGGTAGCCAAATGGCCCGCGGGGACACCGTGCCATCATGTACCACGTCGGGCTCGCTAGGCACTCCCAGTCAACATTGATAACACCGTTGTGCAGTAGTTCTCAAATCACTGCAGGAAGGCTTCCAACGTCGAAGAATGGTATTAGCGACGAGAGTCATGCGATGAGAAATACGACTGTATGTGACCCGTAAGCGACGCGACTGACAAGCCACGAAACGTGCGCTGCTAAAATTGCCCGATTCTCTGCTGCATCTTCTCCTTCACCGTCTGGTACGCGTTCATAATTGTCTGCTCGTTAATCACGATCTCCGTCGTGTCCGCCCTCGGACGGCTCACCCGGGACGCGATCGTCGTCGGGTCGGTCTCAACAATGATCCTGTTCGCAAGCACCAATCTCCATCAGCACGCGCAAAAGTCAAAAAGAGAACGAAAAGTATGCGCAACAACGACCGAACGGGAGCACGCACCCATCGTCTATCGTCTCGTCCAGACAGAGAATGACGCAGTCCAAGTTCTCCAATACCGCTCGCTTCTCCACCTGGTTTCGCAACAGCAAGTGTACCGCATCCATGAATGCGGTCAGCGCCGAGTAAAGCATCAGCTCGTTCTCCTGCGGCCCTCCAAGCATGTAGAAAATGAGGTCAAGCGAGTGCTTATAGACCCCTAGGTGTCCATCGTACAATATGATATCGCCTGGACAATCAAGGTCCATGAATGACACATGTGTGAGCGGAAGGAAGCGGGTCCAGCGCACCACCAGGTTTTTTTGTCTTGGCGAACAAACCCTTCTCAAACGCTCTCTGTTCCTTCAAGTTCTGCAGGCCCTTGTTGAGATCGGGTTCCCCCAACTGGGTCCGAGCTTTGGACGAATAGTATTTGGCGAGGACGCGATGTCCATCGGTATCGAGAACAATAAACGCGTTGACGGAATATAGTGACAGGTTCATTTAGGTTTTTTCTGCGCCCTTGCCGGGACAAGACAAACGGTGTGAAGTGGAGAATCGAGAGTTGTGGCAAGTCGATGGCACGTGATCGAACAGGATGCCACTGATCACCCGGGCCGTGCTGCCCACGGATCCCACTGCCCATCTTCCCTTCTACTGTAGTTCTAGATTCAACTGGACCCCGATTAAATATAGTATACTAAGCGGCCATGGGTGTTGGTACCAGCTATGACGCTCTTATCGACCTTTTCGAGTGTACTGGGAATTTCCTCAAACACCTTAATATTTACAATGAGATGCCAGTCACCGATGGGATCATCGAAATCACTGTGAAGATCACAACTGAGGTGTTATCTGTCCTCGCCCTAGCCACAAACCGAATCAAACAAGGACGTTTCAGTAAGTATGCTCGTGCCTACAACACGCCCTTGTCCAATTACTCGTCCAGCGTGGCGCCACAGCCGACTTGCTCAACAAAATTGCAACATACACCACTTGACCTCGCAGCGAGCAACGGGAAAATAATTCAAAATAAAGCGAATGTGCACGCCACCCACGGTAGTGGCTGTACCCCGTTACACGCGGCATCGCAAAACGGGCACCCCAACGTCGTAAAAGTATTGCTCATGCGAGGCGCGGATGTCCACGCTGTCAACAACACCAAAGAAACTCCCGAAAAGCTGGCATTGGGGAGTGACAAGGCCGAGTTGCGCGCTTCCTAGCAGAGTACAAGGCGGACCCAAATGCCCGAATCAATTTGCGCTCAACCACATTGGACACAGCTCACCATGTCTCTAAAGATGGAAAGGACGAGGCGCCGAGGGAAAGACTTCGCTACACTCTGCCTCGAAAGAGGGGAACGTCGACGTGGTGAAGCCGTTACTCGACCACGGCGGAGACGTCAATGCCCAAATGCGTCTCACAAGACCCCTCTGGATCTAGCGGCCACTAAGGGGAACCTCGACGTCGTGCGGTTGCTCCTCGATAGGGGCGCTGAGGTTGACTCGTGCGATACGCTACACAATGCGTCCGCGATATGGACACGTCGACGTGACGCGGGTGCTGATCGAACACGGCGCAAACATGAACGCAAAGAAGCAGGACCATTGGACCCCGATGCATCTTTCAGCACGCAACGGACACCTTGAGGTCGTGCAACTGTTACTCGACCACGGCGCAGACGCAAATCTGGTGAATGACGATGGCCGGAGCCTTTATCAACTGAGTTGGGAAAGGTCATCGAGTGATCGCGGATGTACTCCGGGAGCCTGATTATCAGAGAAAACGTAAGTGATGATTTATGTTCGTATTTTCGTACCACCCTACTACGGTACATGGGAATTGACACATTGCATGGGTACGGAGAAGCACACATACGCATAGGCTACGGTGATACAGAGAGGAAAAATTAGTACAGTCTGATTTTATAGAAAAGGAAATTCTTCATTTGTTTAGGCCGTGCTGGGTTCACCTCCAACTCGAGCCTCAGGCGCAGGCGCTTGCTCAGGCCGGGGCTTCTCAGGACGCGACGGTTCACCGGCGGACCGTGACTGAGGAGGGACGGCCGCATAATTGGATGCCTTTCCAGATTGGAGGGCGAGAGCATTGTAATCAGCGGTCTCCAGCGCGGCGAGGTAAGCGAAGAGGAAGATGGGGCCAGTGAAAAGGTCGAGGATGCCATAGAAGACCATCTCGTGATCTACATTGATAGCATTTCCACCCTCTGACAGGCCCCAGCAGACGGGGTAAAGTAACCAAAGGATTACAGTGTAACCGGCAGCAGGGCCGTAAAACCTCTTGTGCGACAGAAGGCGCTTCTTGACCCCAGTAACGAGTAGAGAATAGCTTTGAATAGACAGTCAGTTAGGCAATCAACGGAAATATCACATACATAAGAAACTCACACGACGTAGAAAAGCGTCAAAACTCCAAACACAAAGAAGCCCCACTTGTACGATGTCGGGGTGAGTGCACCACAGAGCCCGGTGACTACCGTGACGATGATCATGAATATGGTGAGGAAAAGATCGGACAGGGGAAGGCCGGTCGTCAGCATTAACATGAGGATGATGAGCGGTGCGTTGATAAACCACTGTATATATCGCACGTACTAAATCCAAATCTCGATTAGAAAGCAAAACAGGAGTGAGGAGTCGAATGGAATGGAAAGAAACGCACGAAGATGCTGCGCGTTCGCCCGGGCCCGAACTCAGTTCTAACAGGCGTCTGTCCCAAATTGGACGCCATGGCGAAATATGATATCGTAGCCACTGTGAGAATGACTAAAGCCATGTAATGGAACGCTCGTGCTCCGCGTCGTCGCTGGTGGTAGTCGGCTCTCTGTGAGAAGCGTGCCAGGTCAGGCAAGGAAAACAGACCTACGGTTTTGGAAAATGCGAGGGCAAAGAAAGCCGAAAACCCCATGATCACAGTCACAACCCACAACCAGTCGGATCCCCCGACGGTGAGGCGGCGATCTGCAAAGGTTCGATTGACGTGCACAGGATTGACCATTGGGTATTTGGAAATAGGGTCTGAGTGCGAGTGCGAGAGTGGGACGTTCCTTGTATATATGCCTTTATATATGCCAAGCGGGCGTCATGTGTTGGCTAAGATGGGGGTGTGAAGCATCTAGACCATCGGCCTACTGTTACTCTACCACGGAGATAGGGGCTGAGGAGACTCCGCATGAAGTTTCGGAAGCCGTTTGCGGTAAAGTAACTTCTGTTCCGTCACTTCCGTGGTTGCTGCCGAGGCGTATGACAGGAATGGTTACGGGGTCAAGCAAAAGCGGGTGCGGCGTGTTACGATAACAGGTAAGGCCTGTAAGGACCATAAAGTTGCCGAAGCGGCCCGCATTACTGGTCTTAAACAGACAGCAGACAGTCACACCTGTATCGTTAGGATAGAGAAAACAAGTATGCCGCCAAAAACGTAGCACGGTCCGAACGAATTCACGGGGAAACCACGAGAAATACTGTCATATGGCGTAGTTGGAATTGTACGGGGCACATTGATGTCCCATTGTCAGGGGTTAAAGTAAGCGTGCGGAATCGAAAAATGACACACAGATTCCGCTGTCCAAGCCAAACAGCTGGTTAGCCTGTAGCCTGGCAGTCATAAACGTGGATCATTTTACACGTGGATGAGGGACTTCGGTATCATGGTCGATCGAAGAGTTTCCAGTTATAGGAAAGACATAAGCACACTCTATCAAATGTCGTGGACATCCCAATCGCGGCAAGTACAAGCACCCTATCCGAGGCGGTCAGAGATGTCTTGCCTGAACAATGACCGGGAAGTATCCGATTTCGTTCTCTCGTCCTTCAAAAGTCTGCACAGAAGACTCGGATCGGTGAACAACTAGGACACCGCTGGGCGACGTACCGTGCATCGATGCGTGCGTCCTCTCCCTCAACCCCAATGGCAGCCTGCGGTGTCTTCGCATCGATAACCTATACACAGAGAAGAGGTGCCAGAGGGTGGGTCAGAGTGGCTCAGTAGATGATCTGGTCGACGGAACTCACGTAGTGATTATCACAATGCGGGCAGTACTCGTCGCTCTCCTCATAAACGGTCATGTCCTTGCGGAACGCCTTCTTGCACTTCTTACAAATAAAAGTCATTTCGGTTGTCCGCGTAAGCGGATGCGTCTGTGTTTCCGCGTGACATTCGGAGCAGTCGAACCACTGCTTGCAGCAAGGGGCACGGATGGAGACTTGGGCGTTTAAGATGTGCTTGCTTTTTAAAGGAGGGGAAGTCAAGGCCCGGCATCAGTTTCCAAATGCGATGCCCATTCCGTGGCACTTACCACATGTTTTGGGGAGAGGAATACTGGCAAAGTATCGGGAGTGTATCGGGACGACACTGGCACGTGAGCCAGTGGACAAGCGTTGGCTGGACTCGATCTCGTGACTCGTGAGTCCGATTACTACTTCTGCCAGTGGCGGACACGGTCTATTACTTTGATTCAGGCCCATGTCCTCCGTTACGGTGCGCCGGCAGTCCTCAAATTTCTGGGTTGGACTCCACCAGACTTCCGTCCCGCAGCATGCATCTCGACATGCCACTAGACGATCTAGCCAACGATTTGCCATGCAAGGAGCATGCCACTGGAGCAACCCGGAACCCGGAACACGTTTTGTAGATAACGGGGGTTACAACACCACGTCCGACATGATTTTCAACGAACGTATTGCAAAAATCTCATTTTCCCTCTAGGTTGTGGATCAGGGACCTGTGCTATTGCCAGGTGGGCGTTCAATAAATGGCATCTATTATGCGTCGGTGGAAACAGCCCTACTGGCCAAAACATGATCAGTGATGACTACACTGCATTCTGAAGTTCACTGTTCACGTTTGCCAATTCGACAGCAGGATCGAAGTTTTACTGTATCGGAGGACAAATCACCGAGGTGTTCAGGAATGAGAAAGCCAGTTACGAAAGCTTTTCAGCCTCACCAGGTCATCCCTCGCTGCGATGGAGAGTGAGTGGTATGGTGGACGTGTGGCCGTTCGCTTTGACGAGGGTCTCGTCCCTTTCAGCTCCCGAGATGGAGGGGTTCATGTCTCGGGGCTCACATAGAGGTGTGATTCATGGCCACTTGAAGAGAATCCTGCTGACATTAGTGTGACATACTTATCTTGTTTCTAAAGTTACGCCTAATCCACTACGTCAGAGTTGAGCACAGCGGACTTTGAGCCATGAAACGTGTTGCAAATGTCGTAATTCCACCTGAAGATTGGTAACTTTGCGTCTTCGGACGCATGTCCGGGGTGGAGTGACTGGCAAGCTGAAATACGTATGGCGTGAGCTCGAGCTGGACAGGTTGACTTCCCGTCACAAGTTAGAAAGCTCAGTTCAGACGGGCTGCGGGTATACTTTATGGTATTCTTTTCTTCGTCCCATTGGTTTTCGTCATGACGTTCGGAATACCTGTGGACAGGAGAATGTGGCTGCAGCCTCACTGATATCTGTGATTAGGTGCCGAAGATCATCTCTTATTTCGTGGACCAGGTATAGATCCATGAATCAGACCCCAAATTTCCGTCGATTTCGGTTGCCCCCAGGCCCGGAGTCCAAAAATGTCCCAACTGCTACCCGAACTTACCGTCTTCGGGGGGCCCGGTGAGGTCCTCGTCGGTATCGGTCGAAGTGCCATGTATTCCGATTCGGTGGTGTCCTCCTACCCTGTCGACACTGGCTCCGATCGCTTTCGATCGTCTGCTCTGAATGTCTTGTGGCTGAAGAGAGCACTTTTCCGCCTGTGGATTATGGTGTCATACCCAGTGAACGGAGCATTATCGGTGATCCGAGATATCTATTCGCCGTGATATGTGCTGTGCTAACGCAGAACGTGGCAGGGGCTGACCACGTGGTGGCTTTTAGAAAGGGTCAAAAATCAACCAAATCGATGCCCAGAATCTCCCTCTTTATTTTATCGTATTTCGGAATTTCAGACAGCCCATATCCTGGAACCTGATTGTGGATGATGGGCAACTGATGGGCAGCACGGTAAGTGATCTAGAACTCTCTGTCAAAGTCTCTTACAGCGTGGTATATATACAGGGAAATGAGAAGAGGAAGCCAGAACTTGTTATTCCAACCAAGCGACACCGTCCCAGAGTACCAACCCACGAGCCCTCACGGTATGAGTACCGTGATGGAACCAACGAAAGAGAAGCAAGAAGAAATACATGACACGACTTCTAATCCTGCCCACCGATTTGTTATTCAAGGTCGATCCACTCAGAATCAGGCCCTGCGTTTGGATTTCTTCTTGGACGAACTCTGCAGTATTCTGTTCAAGTTAACTATCTCCGCAAAGCGCCGCCCGACATCCTCTCCAGTTCTCAGACGTCGATCCAGCTTCACGCTGAAGTCCTTGAACAGCTGCTCTGTCACCTGTCGTCTCAATGCCGCCTGATCCTCCGTCATATCTCGGCAAGCCTTTGTGACCGTTTCGATATGGCGGCGGTGGGAGTCCTTACGTCCAAAATAGACCCCGCATCGATCGCAGAAGAAGAGGGTACATGGGTGTTTCTCGCTCGTGTCGCAATGTTTCTCAAAGTTGTTCCAGCCGCTTAATCGCGTGTTGGGACACAGCTTGCACTTGATGTCCTTGACAGCTTGGCGTCCTAGGTCGACCTGGGTTGTTTGGAGCATGAGGTGCTGTCTCTCTGTCAGCCGCGCAGGAATCCTGAAGAGTTCTTCCCCTACCGGCCTATCGCTTTCCGCATCGTGTTGCTCGATCTGCTGGGGCTCTTCCCTGCCTACGCTACCCTGCATCCCTACAAGCTCTCTCTCCTCGATCCACGATGCCGCAGGGATTCCAACCAACTCCTGTGAGACGCTATGTCCCAGCAAAGTCTGATGGTAAACCTCCTGGGATGTGGATCTCGTGAGCTTCGCTCCGCACACCACCTCCTTGGAATTATCATTTTTGACTTGTTGGGTCCTGGTGGCAGGGGAAGGTCTCCCAATTGTCCTAGCTGCTGCCCCCATGGTCCCAACGGCGCTCTGCTTGACCCTCTTCCGCATGTTCGGCTCAGATCTATCGCCGTTTACCACTATCAGCCTTTGCGACGCCGTCACTATGTATCACCTACTTTTCCCCCTTCCGCTTACCGAGGGTCACCGCAGGCATTTCAGCTTCGGTTGAAGAAATTGCCGTCCAGGAGTTAGCAACCTCTATTGCTTTGCGGACGGGCTGGAGGTAGTTGGCATTCCCGAGCTGGGCTCCGTCATGCCCGTAGTCACTAGGGTGAGAAGATTGAGACGAGTTCCGCTGAGCAAGGAATAGCAGGCACGGCATCCTCCCGTCCCAGTTTGTGTTATCGAGGTGAATATTACTGTATTCCAGCCCGAAGAAATCACCATTCTCCGCAAACGAGACGGGTGACGTCCAAGTTACTGCTTGTGGCTCAAAGGTTGTGGCAAAGTCGGGCCAGATCGGTCTGGAACTACCGATCTGGCTCTGTGATAGGGTCATCATCTGGAATTCCTGGGCCGAAACTCCGGAGCCTGCACCATTTGCCGCCCACAGTAAATGCGGCTGGCTCGTCGGTATACCAGCGGGCGATGCCATTCCCGGCGGTATCGCGGTACGTAAATGGTGTGCTATTCGTGCATGCTACTGGCTAGGTGAGTACAAAGTGCCGAAGCAGGTTGCAAGGGGAGGACGAATGCAGGTCAATTGAAGGAAACCCAACAGGGTCCTAGAGCGTGGCAAGGTGAACAATGCCGTCCGCTGACGATTAATGGAAATACACTCACTGACTGGAGCGAGTCGGAATAACCCGTACAAGGCCCGCCGCTGCTGACACTGGCGAGAATGGGATAAGGGAAAAGCGATTGGAGACCTGCATCAGACATCCCTCCTGTTGCGGCCATGGAAACTGGGTCAACACCCTATGACGTTTTTCTTGTGAGATATCTCATGTTCCGAACGTGAATATACTCACGACGTTGCCTTGAAAACCAGCTTGGGAGGTCCCGAATCTGCCGAACAAAAATGGGCCGTCCGGGTCTGAAGGTAAGTCAGCGCCAGCCATCCTGTGTTGTTCGTAGCCTGTGTGAGCCACAAGTTGACCCCACATGGGCTCTGGGGTGTCAGGGAACAGCGTGAAAGGGTCAGGACTAGTATCCGAACGACTCGGAAAATGGGCCATGGGTGACGCACAGATGATGTTGTGGTGATACCTTATGTGGGCTGCGAAATTCGAGCTGGAAATGTGGAGAGCTTTATCGAAATCTAACAATGGGTTTACAGGGTTTGTTTTTGCTTGTGAGTATCCAACACAACCACACATGACTTTCAATTCATTATGCTACAATTTTATCGAACAGGTTGGTGTCACGCAAGTCATCTCTTGGGAGTCAAATATTGTGGATAAGTCGGCTATAAGAGGTCTGTGGTCGTTAAATGACTCTCTGATAGTATCGGTAACGGGTCTCCATGAGAAGTCCAAGAATTAAGGGAAGGCGGCTGCCTCGGAAGGACGACAAACGATACGGAGATATCCTCATCTACTAGATTGAGTAGAAGCCATCTACGAATGGTTCGCCATTTGTTGACACGAGAGGTGGCGAGTCCGGGAGGGAAACAATATGGGACTTGGGATTATGGCGTCGACGACGCAGCAGCTCTGGCTAGGTATGTCTCACTTTGCAACAATGGAGATCGAGCTAATGCCCTATGATACCGTTTTCTGTTCCTCTCGCAAATACTGATCATCCATGTATTCATAGATCCGATGCCGCTGGCTTGGGTCAGTCGTGGGCCATACGTTGAGTGGTATGAATCTCATAACGTCTTCCCTGTCGAAAGTGGGGAAAATGGTTTGCGTGTCAAGGGGTGCGTATGTGAGCTCGTCGAGGGCGCAGACGCAGGCGAGAGGAGAAGGAAAAGGTGAGAGAAAGGAGACACGTCCGACGGTCCGAGGGATCTAGTTCAGTCTCGCCGAAGATTCAAGGAAGTTACGACCGTTGCGAGAGATTTCAATACAAACGAGACACAAAGGGGGGATCAAAGCAGGGGGCGATAGCGAAGAAACTGGGAGGAAAGAGGACTCGATAGCTCTATTCAGTGTCTAGGAGAAAGTGAAAGTCGGGTCGAGGATCCAAATAATCAGATCGTGGGAACATGTTGCATCGCGTGGCACGTCCACAGTGAGATCAAACCCGATTATTATCGTCGCCTGTTACAGATGTCGCTCGACTCGTCTCCATCGACGAAGACTCTAGATCATATCGTCCATCTTACCCCTCCTGGGACTTTCTACGACACCGCCGAACAATTCCGCCAATTGGGATTCAAGTTTGGTTACTTCTTCATTAATACATCGTCAACCCGCTAACATTAATATTGCCAATCAGCGTCACCGCTGGGGGAACGCACGCAAATGGACTGACAGCCAACTCACTCGTCGTGAGATCCCGTCTAACTCCGCACCGTTCCATCTTCTCAAAGAACCCTCTTTTTTTGATCCGGAAAAGCCCAGGTTATGCCCGACGGCGCCTACCTAGAGCTGATCTCTTTCACCCACCCCGAATCGCACTATCCGCCCTCCAGCCCTACCCGCAACGCGCGCTGCCGCCAGCAATGGGCAAACAAGGCGTGCGGCTGGGTCGCCTACTCATTCCTCGGTGCGCCACGCGCCACACCGCCTCTCTCCGCGCTCTTGAATGAGTGCTTGACCTCCGCGGGCAGCAGTACCCGGTACGCGCCCGAAGACGCGGGTGGCCGCACGCGGCCGGACGGCGTTGAGATTCGGTGGGAGATCACGCCGCCTATGCGGTGGGCGGAGAAGGAGGGTGGCACGCGACTGCCGTTTTTCTGCGGCGATGTTACGCCGCGTGACTTGCGGGTGAGTAGGAGCTCCCGTACCTCTCACTTTCTTTTGCGAGATGCGATACGGTATGATTTACTCATGCTGACGCACTCGCTCGCCCGCCTCGCCTCGCGATAGGTGCCCGCTCGACCGGCGTCAAACACGGAACATCCGAACGGCGCGCTCAGCATCGCGCATCTCCGCGTGCTCGCACCCCCCAGTGTATTCGCGGGGGTCGCTACCGAACTGACGGCGATCGTGGGCGAGCCACCGATCGAGGGTTCGGACGGCAAGCTCGTGTGGCTGCTCGACCTACCGGGCAAGATCGCGCCAAGGTGGCATCCGCAGCTGGTGCTGTGCGAACCGGACGTCGACGACGAGGACGAATTGCACTTTGTGCAGACTCACGGTACGGGGCTGTTTGAGATCGGTGTGCGCGTTGATGAAACCCGTGGGAAGCGTGGCTGGTCGGACACGCCGTTTGGGAGAGTGGCCTGGATACCCGTGTAACCCTCTGGATCTCGTTTTACTTGTGCCTTCCCCCTCGTCCTACCCCCAACTTGACTTCTCTAGACGCCTCATGTTCATGGGTCCCATAGAATGACTCAAGTAAAGTCACCACATATGTTCCGTATCTAACAATTCTCTACGTCCACATCGTTTTGAAAACATTCCAGCCGAACGAAAGGCACGAGTCAACAGGCAATTCTCTTCATGCAACTGGTCAGCCAGAAGGTGACTTTGGTAAAAAATTCGTTACAGAACGCTGCGAAGGGCCATGTCAGCATTTCGCGTCAGGCGACGTCGATAACTGGGCGCGCAGCCCTACATCTCTAATCATTTAGCCCTAAGAAAACAGATACCCATCACGAGGAGCGCCTTGTCAGTCACTTGTGCAAGGAATGGGTTCCCACGACAGTGATTGTGCGACACGGCGGCGCAGTCCCACATCAAGTACCTAAAGAAACATCAGCCAGGCCAACCAAAGGTGACTTTCAACCTCACAAGAATATGTCGTAACTCAGAGCCCTAGACCACAACCGCTCCTAGCTTCTTCTCCAAGAGGTGTAGATGTCCCATTCCGCACGCTCCGCGATTGTGATCACGAACGAGCCTATACTTCCTCTTTTCCTTGCATCCGTCCACGTCGCAGACGGCCGGGGCGCGCGGTTTCGGTAGCAGCTCCTGCACGCCCATTTCGGTGTCCCCGTCAGGGTCGAGGGCTGGCTCGTGCGATGTCGGCAGTAAGGACGTGGGGACCGAAAAGGAGAGTAGCATCTTGTCGCCTGGAGGCGCGTCGGGGGAGGGTCGCAATGTTGAGATCCACCGGTAGCGCGTTGGGACGACTTCGATCACGGGCGGGGCCATAAACCCGCCGCTCTCCTCTTCGTCGACCTCGCCCTCCGCTGGTGTCCCGTTGCCGCCGGTATGGGTCGCAGGCGTGCGGTCTTCCGCACTGGCAAGCGGGTTGCGCCTATTTCGCGTACCAGACTTCTTCTTGAGGAGACGGTTGATCGTTTCCGCCTTTAAAAGGAGGCGCATGCGTCAGACGAGGAGGTGGAAGGGGATGTGGGGTGGAGGTGGAAAATTGTATGCGCACCTTCTCGTCTTCTAGCTTTTTCTCGGAGAGGTGCTTTCGTTTGCGCGCAGTCTCTTCGCGTCTGAGCGCGATTTCGGCCTCGTTCAGCTGCTTTTTCTTGCGTGACGTTTCATCTATTCCCCGATGACCAGTTAGAAACACACATACGCAGCAAAGTGGGCCGTATCCCGTAAACGGAGGGACGCACCCAGCGAAACGTGCGACGACCCAACGACGCTCGCCAGCACGGCCTGGCGCGTTGTCAGCGGCCTTTTCCCGTCTGTGCCGCGAGGACGGTCGGCATCAGAGTCCTCAGACTCTATGTCGCTGTCGAGGTCTTTGTCCTTGTGGACGGCGCGGCGGACGCGAGTAGGCTTCTGAGTTTGAGTGGGGAGCTTGAGCGTGATCTTGAGCCGCGACGAGCGGGAGGGTGTCGTCTGGACGGGGGGAGGGGACACAGACGGGGAAGACAGCTCGTCCAGGTCTGACTGTTGAGAGGTGTCAATTATCCGGTGCCGTTTAGAGGAGAAGTGGGATCTGTTGCGTACATCCTGCACTGCGTCGCCGTCGCCATCGTCAGCGGGCTCCTCGTCCTCCTCTTCTTCCTCAGGTTCATCCGCTTCTTCGCCTTCCTCCTCCACCTCGTCGCCATCATCTTCCTCCTCGCGTTCATCTCCTTCCTCCTCTTCCTCCTCGCCTTCCTCGCCTTCTCCTTCCTCTCTTTCAGCCTCCTCTTCCTCTTCTTCCAACTCTACTTCTGGCTCATCCTCAGCGTCGGGGGCGATGGAAAGCACTTCGGACTCGCTCTCTGGGTCTACCGAGACATCGGAATGTATGATATTTCTAGGCATTGGATGAGATGGCGTGCGACCAATTTGGAAGCTTGTGGCGTTGAAGAGTGTCTGCACTCACATGTGAGAATCTCACGTTATTTACCAGGTGCATCTCCACTTCCAATCGTATAAGAACCGTTGATCTGTATCATTTCCTCTCGCCACATAATTCTCTATCCTCGACATTCTCGGCTGCTCTTACATACCATCATACTGGATGACAAGACACAAACATGGACGGAGCTAGGCAACTACAGTAGAAGGTGTATCATTCCCTTAGGTCCATCAAACTAACGGCTGATGGCACGCAGACGGAGAGAGAAGGGGGAAACTGGGCTGTATATTCATTGACTAGAGGTCCCTGCTGGCCGAGGCCAGGCGAGGGGGTCAAATACAAGTACGTGAATGATTTCTATGCGCATGACAGCAAGCGCGCGGTGACAAGGAGTGGCGACATTCGACAATGAAAGCTAAGGTATAAAAGGAAGGTATAGAGTGGGGAGTAACAGTCTAAGGCAAAAGGAGAAAGAGAACGTACGGAAAGAGGGGAAATACTCCTATAAACAGTAATATGCATTCCGGCGAGGGTGCGGTCCCGAGCGAGGGCCCGACTGGCGAGGTGTCGCGTATGCTGTTGTCTTGACAGCTTGAGGCGGTGAGAATGGGCGATCCGGGTGTCTTCAGTAGCTGGGCTTGAGGCAAGACGAAAGGGGACTTGAGGGGCAGAGCGTGAGGGTGAGACCGAGGGGCGGTGAAGGCGAAGGACAAGGTAGTGGTGGTGAGAGTGAGGATGTACGCGTCGAGTTGGCAGGCGCACGGAGGCCGTCACGTGGTCGAAAGAGGCCGATTCCGAGACTGCAGCGAGTCTTTTTTTTTAAGAATCAATTATCGTGCGTCTCGGGGAGCGGTGCCCCATATAGCACTTCAAAGGAATGTAATACATGTCAGTCTGTGTATGTAGGTACGAGGGTCATAACACTTTGGCATTCTACTCCCATAACCTTGGTTATCGTTGCGAGGCATTGACTGAGAAGGGGAAATGAGCCTGACATTGGCAGAGCCAGAGGGCTGTTTTGAACCGGTGGGAGTGGGAGCGCATGGTCTTGAGGGCTTGCTTTTGCGCGCGCTGAGGTCCTCCGTGTGTCATTTCTTGCCTTGAGCCTTGGATATAGTGCCTCGAGGGGGAATGGTGATGGTGGTCTTGGGTCCTGGGAATGGTTGTGCTGATGTTCTCCACCATGTGACAGCCTCGGCGCGGTTGCAAACGCAACACGTCAGCATCTCATGCCTCCGTCGTCTCCACCTCCTTCGCCTCGCCCTCGTCCCCGTCGCCGCGCTTCCATCCCATCGTTCTCATCGCCCTCTTTCATCTCGTCTCAGCCCAAAGCTCCCTTTCGCCTCGCCCCAAGTTCCGTACCGAAGAACCTCAGATCGCCCACTCGTTTCGCCTCAAAAACAACAACGCGCGCATCGCCTCGACAGTCGAACCCCGCCTAAATACCACATCATCGAATACGCCGCTTCTCCCACTTTTCATCGAACAAAGCATACTCTCCCCTTCCTACCTAGCCGCCGGTCAAAGCACGACGTTTGGACCTCGCGCCCGCAGTCGTGCCCCCGATACATCACACTCGTTTCCTCCTCAATACAAACACCGAACGTTCTCTACTTACATCGCCGAGCGGGCTTGTTGCCAGCTTGACAGTTTCTTTTATTCCCCTTTTGACTCACACTCGTTCGTAGTGTACTTGTATCTATCGCATCAGCTCCGCCGTATAAATACCTCGCGCCTGGCCTCGCTGATGGAGACAATCGAAGCACTTTCCCCCTTCATTCCGTTTGCGTGCATCCCAAGGCAATCGAAGCCCCGTTTTCTCTCTCGTGACGTTCTGCGACCGTGCATACCCGCCGGCGGTCGAGCGATTAACAACCGCCTATCCGCCCTCCCCACTCGCTCTCTCGTGCGTCCCTCACTTCGGGGCGTGCGTTGGTTCTATCTTCTTCATCCTTCCTATTGAACTCACGAGCGTGGACTCTGCGTCTGCGCTACACAGCAGTGGGTCAAGATTTAAGATTTGAGGTTGTTTCAAGTTATGCCGCAATATCCCTGCGTGGACGGCCTTGGGACGGCCGCCGTTACAACGCTCGTCGGTGACCGACAAGCTTTGGGGACAATCAACGGTGATAAAGTCGGCCAAGTATCCACGTCGTGTTCTGCATACACCTCATGGCATGGTTCCTGGCAGGGTTGTCTGTCTTTGACAGGTATGCTGGTCTTGACGCTTAGTCGGGTAACTATTCCAACGTCGAACATATATTGCTGGCTTCGCTATTCTAACTCTCCATAAATTCACTGGTCTTACGTGCAGATCCATGTGATCTCTAGGACCAACCAGTAAGGACGGTAGTGCGAGCTACGATATGCTTATCAACCTTCTCGACTACGGTGCACATGTCACGGCCTAAGACAGGGATGCCAGTCGATCCGATCCTATTAGACATCGCCCGGGGACATATAGATGTCGCTCATACACTTCTCTGGCGTGTTGTGGGTCCGGGAGACAACTAGAACAAGGAGCATACTAGTAGCACGCGATTCCGGGGAGCCTGAACAAAAGGACTTTGACGGGCGTTATATGTTATTTCATTTCAGGATCCGGTGCATGTGCATAAAAGCCTCTAGACGGCTTTTTTAAAATACCCCTTAACGTGCACCTTGGGTTACATACCGTATGGACCAATGACAATAAATAGTCCGCTTTGGTATGACCTTTCGCGGGGAAAGTCACGTGCAATCTGCAACTGTATTGTGAGGTTGTCGACGAGTACGTTGCTTTGGCCCGTCTCCAGGGCCCACCATCAACGTCACTCTATGGCAGAGGTTAATTGTATGCCATCGCCACCACTTCCGAACCGCAAAGTAGATAACTACCCCACTGTAGTTTAATCTAGACTGTATTGTCTTATCGCGTCTTATTGTTCGCGTATGTCTTTATATCTCATCGTAATCTATCGCGAAGCCCTCAACTAATGGCTTTCTCCAGATCTCCCTCGACTCTGTACGATGATTCGAGCGCAGAGGAGCGATCCGCGGCCGTACGTCTTTGCTCTTCTTGCCTTCGAACACCTTTCCCACGTCGAAAATTCAGGAATTGTACGCTCAACCGATCGCAGTCTGGAACGAGGAACACGCCACTATTCTAGCCACCAAGTGGTATGACCACAAGAAACTTGCCGAACTAGGCGAATCGGAGGGTACGTCTCTCACTTATAATTTTCTGAATCTTTGAGACCTATCCGTTCTGTGCGTTCCAGGTCTTGTTTATAAGAAGGGTCCGTTCTCGACCACCGAGGAACAAAGCATCAAGGATGCCATTGAGAAGTATCGTATCGTGTGTACTTTCTCAATGTCGTTTTCCATGGCCTAAGCGAGCCACTTACACCTTCAAGGACCACGGACTTACGGAAGATGACCTGTTCAAACTAATATTCACAAGGCAGAAGGGTAGTTCGTTTTGGCATGATGTGGGTGAGTGAATTACTCGACTGCTTACCTACTGCGCAAAGCCCTTCAGTAAACATTGGACTTTGATAGCACGTTCAGTTCCTATGCGCCCTATCAAGAATGTCTTCGTCCATGTTCGTCGCGCCTGGGAACGTACGACTATTCAGGGACGGTGGTCGGACCACGAAGACGAAGGCCTAGAAAAGTAAGTAGACCCACTGACATGAATTCCTACAGTGTCGGATGCTTATTAGGACGATGCTACCTCAGAGCTGTGCGAGAACTAGGTCACTCGTGGGATGCCATATCCAAACGGATCGGCCGGTCCCCCGCCAATTGCCGAGACCGCTACCGAAACCATCTCGCACATCGCAACGAACGACGGAGTGGTGAGTTTTTGTCTGCCATAAGGCGCGGCGCGCGACGACGATGCCTGTTGTTGACAACGGTGATGCATACATAGGCGCTTGGTCTCCTGAGGAAGTCCAGGAGCTGACCACGATTGTACGATCGATGATGTCGCAGCAAGGCGGCACCACGGCGGGAATATCCTGGGCGGACGTCGCGGCAAGGATGGGACACAAGCGGAACGGCCAGCAATGCCGTAACAAGTGGTGCGATTGCGTTGCTCTTTCGTCCGTGGAGTTATACCGTAAGAAATTGACGTTTATGGGCCCCGTGGTCCTCTCTTCTCTTCAGGGTACAGTCCTTACACGGCCGCGATGAACACTCAAGGCTGGAGTGGTCCGCAGTAGATACGTTCATCTTCATGCACAAGTAAGCTGTCCCTCGCGAAGGTCTAGCTGACAAAGGGACCTCTCGCCACTAAATGAGATATCCGGAAACACTAAAAAAAACCCACCAGAGTCACGTCGATCTCCGTTCTCGACGAGAGCGAGATAATCTGGAGCAAGTTTCCTGACCCGGGCTGGAACCGGTGGTCATCGTATCAACTCCGGCGTAAATGGCGGACGCTCAAGCGCTCCGTCCCCGGACACGAAAAGATGACACCTCGGGGTGAGTGACCCATACCTATCCCGTGGCGGTCCCATGCGGATCCCTCTGCCCCCTTCCTCCTCTTCCTCCCCGCACTCAGATAGTCGCATAGAAATCGCCTATGCTGTGCTACAGCAACTATCTTCGACACCTTCATGTAATTAATTTCTTTTTGGTTTGGGGTTCTAAGTACCCTCCTAGCCCAGCATGCAGTCTGGCATAATCATAGTTTATCAAGGTTTTTTGCAGCGCACATTGGCTATCAAGCATTAAGTACTATATGTCCTGTGAACCTTTCGAACTCGGTGAACGCACCGTTCTCTGTGTGCCATCCTACATTATCAACGGCCATTTCAGTCCCGCCTCATTTTCGGCCTTATAAAGTTCCGAGTTTTCATCGATTTTTCATCAATTTCATCGACCGACCGTGAAAATTTGGGCACAGTTTTGTTTATTGACAACTTTTGGCACAGGCCGTGTTAACCCCTTTCGGCAGCATTTGTGGCACGGTATCAAGGCACACTATCACTATCCTGCTACATCGCCACAACAGATTGTAAGCCGGCAACCACCAACAGCGCCCGTAGAAAGTCAAAGTGTGGATTCCCTCTCTATCGAGCTCCGCAACATACCAGACCCTTACTAACGCTAATACTACGGCTAATCCGTCTCTTATCCGCAAGTGACTGGCAGTGGGAACCAACCCGTACCTCCGGCAACCGGCGATTGCCCGTTCTCCTGCCATCTCTCGTAAGCGCATAACATAGCCAGCCCTGGGACTGTACGAGTTTCCCCAGCATTTCTCACGTCATTTTTTGTCGTACAGTGCGTGATACGCGTGATAGCTTGAATTGTTCCCGGCGTGACGTCCTCCAGTACAGTAATATCAATTGTTCGAATTTGACAATCGCTACATGCACTCATGGGGTTAGTACACATACTAATTGTTTTAACCTGTACA
>Ga0307512_10002546_pt1 | contig 22782 bp, 19 predicted proteins | sample 14_EM_MG_FD_200267 | JGI IMG/M metagenome (GOLD analysis project Ga0307512, IMG submission 200267) | Populus trichocarpa ectomycorrhiza microbial communities from riparian zone in the Pacific Northwest, United States - 14_EM | ecosystem: Host-associated > Plants > Roots > Unclassified | place...
GGTCTTGTCCTCGAGCGTCGGACGGGCTGGGATGTGCCGGCCGGTGTGTGACGGGTCTTGTCCTCGAGCGTCGGACGGGCTGGGATGTGCCGGCCGGTGTGCGACGGGTCTCGGCCTCAAACGCCGGACGGGCTGCGGGCACCGGCCGGCGTGCGGAGGCTGGTCAGGCCAGTTGGGCCACCGCTGCCGGTACCTCCTGTTCGAGTGCGTTGGCCGGCCAGCCCTCGCGGTAGACCGTGTCCAGGTAGCGCTCGCCGAGGTCCGGGGCGATGGCCACCGAGGTGAGGCCCTCTCGGCCGTGTTCGGCCAGCCACTGGCCGGCGCCGCTGATCACCGTCCCCGTCGAGCCGCCGAACATGAAGCCGCGGGCGGCCAGACGGCGGCAGGCGAGGATGGTGTCGCTCTCCTCGACGCGGACCAGGTCGTCCACATACGACTCGTCCAGGAATGACGGAGGCACGCTCATGCCGAGCCCCGGGACCATCCGGCGTCCCGGCGCCCCTCCGAAGCTCACCGAGCCGACGGTGTCGATGGCCACGATGCGCACCGGGCGCCGCCACTGCCAGAACCAGCGGGCGCAGCCCATCAGGGTCCCGGTCGTGCCGGCCCCTACGAACAGGACGTCCAGGTCCGGGAAGCGGCGGGCGATTTCCGGCGCGGTGGTACGGAAGTGTGCCCGCCAGTTGCCCTGATTCTTGTACTGGTTGAGCCATACGTACCTGTCGTCCGACGCGCACAGCGCGTTCACGTACGACATCCGCGCGCCCAGGAAGCCGCCGCGCGCGTCCGGTTCCTCGATGACGTGCACCTGGCTGCCGAGCGATTCCATCATCCGGATCGTCGCCTGGTTGCAGCGCGCGTCGGTCACGCACAGGAACCGGTAGCCACGGCTCGCCGCGATCACGCTCAGAGCCACGCCCAGGTTCCCGGACGACGACTCGACCAGGACCGAGCCCGGTCGCAGCAGACCCTCGCGCTCGGCGGCGTTGACCATCTCGGTCGCCGCCTTGATCTTGATCGAGCCGGCGAAGTTGAATCCCTCGCACTTCAGGTACAGCGGCAGCCCCAGTGCGGCCCGGAGGTCGACGTAGAGCTCATCCTCGTTGAACTGAACAGGATCGGAAATAATGGGCATGATGCCCCCCTTTTCATGCGCCACGATGACCGGCAGGTCAGCCGTGCCGGCGTAGCTCGTGGAAGAACCCGTCCACGACGTGCAGCCCGCCCCTACGGGCCACCGCGTCGTGGACGAACTTGCCGACCGCCAGGTCGAGAACCCCCAGTCCGAACGGGGAGAACACCACCGTCCGGTCACCCGGAACGGTCGCCCGCCCGGTCATTACGTCGTTCAGCGTGCCGTCCAGGAACTCCCGGCCCCCCGTGAGCTGTTCGGCCAGGTGCGGCGAGGTCTCCGCCTTCAGGCAGTGCTCGACGTCGTCGACGTAGTTGGCCGACGCGAGCAGGATCCGCGGGTCCAGGTCGCGCAGCGACACGTGCAGCACCAGTGGGTGGTGTGCGAACCACGACGGATCGTGGATGTGCGGAGCGGACGCGACCGTGGCGAACACCAGCAGGTCCGAGGAGCGGACCAGGGATTCGGGATCGTCGTGCAGAGTGATGTGTCCCTTGCTGCCCGAGCGGTCCAGGTAGTCGCGGAATCCGGCCGCGCTGTCGGGCGACAGGTCGTGCACGCCCGTCTCCTCGAACTCCCAGCCCGTCGCGATGAGATGGGTGTGGATGTAGCGGGCGATCAGACCCGTGCCGATGAAGCCCACCCGGGTCGGGCGGGTGCGGGTCCGGCTCAGCCGGTCGGCGGCCAGCGCCGCCGAGGACGCCGTACGCGTCGCGCTGATGACCGAGCTCTCCAGGCACGCGAACGGGTAGCCCGTGTCCGGGTCGTTGAGGATCAGGACTGCCGACGCCCGCGGGAGTCCGGACCGGGTGTTCTCCGGGAAACTGGAGATCCACTTCAGTCCGTCCACCCGAAGCGGTCCGCCCAGCGAGGCGGGCAGCCCGATGATCCGGGACGACGGGCGGTCCGGGAAGCGCAGGAAGAACGACGGCGGGTTCACCGAGTCGCCCGCACCGTGCAGCCGGTACACGGCCTCGACGAGCTCGGCGATCTCCGGCTCCCGGCCGTGCAGCGCCTGCTGCACCTGCTCGCCGGATATCACCGCGAACGGCGGTGCGCTCAGGGCGCTCTGGGCGCCGCTTTCGGTGGTCGTCATGCGGTCCTCACTTGGATGGTGGGTGCGCAGTCCGTCAGCCGCACCGGGTCGCCGAGCGCGGCCAGTACCTCGCGCGGCCCCTCGAAGGGCTCCCTGCTGTGCGAGGTGCGGATGTTGTCGACGAGCAGCAGGTCACCGGAGTGCCACGGCTCGCGCAGAGTGTGGGCCTCGTAGACCTCGTTGATGGCTTTGACGATGTCCTCGTCGAGCGGATCGCCGTTGCCGAAGCGGGTGTTGAAGGGCAGCCCGTCGGATCCGTAGACGTCCACCAGGTACTCGCGCACCTCGGGATCCATCGTCCACTCGTTGAGGAAGGCGATCTGGTTGAACCAGCAGCGCCGGCCGGTCACCGGGTGGCGCACGACGGCGCTGCGGTGCTGCCGGGTCTGCAGCGAGCCGTCGTCCTGCCAGGCGAATTCGATGGAGTTGGCCCGGCAGTAGCGCTCCACGGCGCCCCGGTCGTCGGTGCCGAACGCCTCGGCGACCGACGCCCCGATCTCGTCGTTGTACGTGCGGGTCAGCAGCCAGCCCTCCCGCTCGAACCGCTGGACCAGCTCGGCGGGCAGTGCCTGAAGTACTGTCGGCGCGTCGGCGACAGCGGTCGCGCCGCCCTCCTCCGGTGCCACCATGCAGGCGAAGAGCAGCAGACCCGGGAACTCCAGGGCGTAGCTCAGCTCGTGGTGCATGCACATCTGCTGGTTGGGCGGCCACTTGGAGGTGGAGTACACGCCGTCGGAGTAGGTGCGGCGGGGTGCGAACGGCTCCCGGTCGGCCATCAGGCGGCCGCTCGAGAGGTGCCGGAACACGGCCTCCGTGGCGGTGGGCTCGTTCAGGCCCAGTCCGCGGACCAGGAGGCTGCCGTGCTCGGCGACCGCGGCCCGCAGCGGACCCCGGTACTCGGCGGCCCAACCTGCCGCGTCGCCGTCGGACTTGGCGTGCAGCAGCGGAGGACGGCCAGGGGTCTCTTCGATGTCGGGCAGGAAGGTCGGCGACGAGTGCGACATTGCACAGGTTCCTTTCACTGGCGCTGGTCGAGCAGCCCCGCCAGATCGGCGAGGACCGGTTGGCTGGTGACGTCCTTGAGGGTGATCGCCCGGTCCAGGGCGATCGCCAGCTTCACGGCGGACAGCGAGGTGCCGCCGCGGTCGAAGAAGTGGTCCAGGCGGCCGATCCGGTCGGCGGAGATGCCGAGCACCTCGGCCCAGGCGGCGGCCATCCGCCGCTCCGCGGGCGTGTCCGGCGCACCGGAGCCGTCGGCTTCGAGCTCCTCGGCGAGCGAGGTCAGCGTTTTGCGGTCGGTCTTGCCGTTGGCGGTCAGCGGCAGCAGCTCCCGCCAGTGCACGACCGCGGGGACCATGTACGACGGCAGTGACGCGGCCAGCTTGTTGCGCACCTCGTCGGCGCCCACCGGCTCGGCACCGGTGCAGAACGCCACCAGCTGCGCACCCCGTACGACGACGACGGCGCCGTCACGCACTCCGGGCACCCGCAGCAGCGCGTTCTCGATCTCGCCGATCTCCACGCGGAACCCGCGGATCTTGATCTGGCTGTCCCGGCGGCCGAGGAACTCCAGCTTCCCGTCGGGCAGCCAGCGCCCGTGGTCGCCGCTGCGGTACAGCCGCTCGCCGGGCCGGTACGGGTCGTCGGTGAAAGCCGCCTTCGTACGCTCGGGGTCGTTGACGTATCCCCGTCCGACGCACACCCCGGAGAAGACGATCTCGCCGGGCGCTCCCAGTGGTACGGGCGTCAGGTCCTCGTCGACGACGTACACCCGCACATTCGCGACGGGCGGCCCGAGCGGTACCCGCTCCTCGTCCGGCACCCGGTCCATGACCTCGTGGTTGGTGTCGTCCGAAGTCTCGGTCAGGCCGTACGCGTTGACGAGCCGGACCCCGGGCATCGCGTCGAACCAGCGCTGTACCAGCTCCTTCTTGACCGCCTCCCCGGTGACCGACACACAGCGCAGGTCGGGCAGTTCGCGCGGCCGCTGCTCCAACTCGGCCAGCACGGCCTCGAGATACGACGGCACGATCTGCAGCACGTTCACCCTGCCCCGCACGATCGTGTCCACGAACTGCGGGACGTCCAGGATCGTCTCCTGCCCGACCAGCAGCGTCCGCCCGCCGACGAGCAGCGCGGAGACCAGCTGCCACAGGGAGATGTCGAAGCACTGCGGGGCGGTCTGCGCGACCGTGCGCCCGGCACCGATTCCCAGGTCACCGATCTTGGCCAGGACATGGTTGAGGAAGCCGGCGTGCTCGCACATCGCCCCCTTGGGCTCGCCGGTGGAGCCGGACGTGAAGTAGATGTAGGCGAGCTGCCCTGCCGGGACGGGCACACCGAGGTCGTCGTCGGCGTGGTCCTCGGCGTAGGCGGCGTCCACGAACAGTGTGCGGGCCGCCCGGTCGACGTGGCCGGCGCTCCCGTGCTCGGTGAGGACGAGTTCGCAGCCGGCGCGGGTGAGCGTGGTCGCGATGCGGTCCGCGGGAAAGTGCGGCTCGACCGGCAGATAGACGCCGCCGGCCTTGAGGACGCCGAGTACGGCGGCCAGCCAGTCCAGGTTCCGCTCCATCACGACCGCGACCACGCCCTCGCGCCGCAGCCCGCGGGCGAGCAGCGCCCGGCCGATGCGGTTCGCACGGGAGTTGAGCTCCCGGTACGTCCACTGCCGCTCGTCCTGGACGGCGGCCACCGCGTCCGGATGCAGGGTCACCCGCTGCTCGAACAGCTCGTGCACCCGCCGGTCCGGCAGCTCCCGCTCGGGGCCCGCCAACTCCTCCAGCTGGTACCGGAGTTCCTCCTCGGACAGCAGGCTCTGCCGCTCGGGACGGGCGAGTGCGGCGAGGTGGTAGCCGGCGATGCGGGCGGCCGCGCGGGCGTCGAGGACGTCGGTGCGGTAGCGCAGACGCAGCGTGCGGTCCATGACGGCGACGTGCAGGGCACCGTCCTCGGGACCGGCGCTCACCTCATGTTCCCCGGACAGGGCGGCGAGCACCCTGGTGTGTGCGGCCGCCAGCGCGGACGGCGTGCCCGACAGGCCCTCCGGCAGCGGGACTTCGTACTCCGCGACACCCGGAACCGGGTCGAGAGTCCATCGCGGGATTGTTTCCATCGGTCGTTCCCCCCTGTTTTCTGCCTGTTCCTGTCAGCCGTGCCGCGGCGCGACGGCCGGGTTTCCGCCCCAGTGCGACTTCGGCGGCATCTCCTCGCCCTTCATCAGGAAGGAGTCGGGCGCGAGGACGGCGCCGTCGCCCATCGAGACGCCGTAGTGCACGAGTGCTCCGGTGCCGAGCGTGCAGCCGGCGCCGATCGTGATGTGGTCGGACTTGAAGGTGCCGTCCTCCTGCGAGTGGGCCTGCACCTTGGTGTGCGCGCCGAGCGTGCAGTCGTCGCCGATCGCGGCGAGCGTGCGCTCGGTGATGTAGCAGCCGTCGTCGAAGACCCGGCGGCCGAGCTTTACGCCCAGCAGCCGCCAGACGAGGTTCTTGAACGGCGTCCCGTTGAACACCACGAGGTGGTTGTCCGGCACCTTCCACAGGCGTTCGATCCCCCAGAAGTACGGGTCGTAGATCGAGCACAGCTGCGGCTCCAGCGGCCGGAAGCGTCCGAGCACCCGCTCGACCAGCACGTAGTAGCCGGTGCTGAACGCCAGGCCCAGGACGAGGGACACGCCGATCAGCAGCCCGCCGACGGTGCCGTTGGCGCCGTACAGGTCGAAGGCGGCGAAGCCGATCACGCTGAGCGCGAACCAGTGCAGCCAGCGCACGAACAGGAAGAGCCCCATCGAGCGCAGGTTGAACCGGTTCTTCGCGTCCAGCCGGCGGTTCAGTTCGTCGCCCTCGCGCAGATGGTCGAAGCGGCTGTCGCGCTCCACGGAGCGCGGGATCTCGAAGGAGGGCGAGCCCAGCAGGCCCACGCCCTCGCGGAGTTCGCCGTCCAGCGGGACCATCACCTTGGTCGCCAGCAGGCAGTTGTCGCCGGTGCGGCCGCCGCTGGGGTAGGCGATGTTGTTGCCGAGGAAGTTGCGCGGGCCGATCTTCGCCTGCGAGACGCGGAAGGACGTACCGGAGAAGTCGGCGTTCACGATCGACAGTCCGTCGGCGATCATCGTGCCGCTGCCCACGGTGACCAGGTACGGCGTCTCGTGCTGGACCTCCGTGCCGAAGTTCGAGCCGGTCTGCTCGACGTGCGAGAGGTCGTAGCCGATGGACCGCAGGTAGTGGACGATGTACGAGCTGTCGCCGCACAGCCACTTGAAGAACTTGATGTTGGTCATGCGGGCGATCGCGCGCTGCACCGAGTAGTGGAAGCCGTGCAGCGGGTAGACCCGGTCGGGGCGCAGCAGCGGGCTCAGCAACCGCGGCAGCAGGGACACGGCGGCGAGGCCGAGGACCAGGAAGCCCGCGTAGGCGACCAGGGAGAAGCCCAGCGCCTCGGCGTAGAACTCGGCCGAGCCCAGGTCGTGGGCGCTCGGGTCGAGCAGTGTGTCGAGGGCGGGAACCACGGTCAGCAGCAGGTAGGTTCCGCCGACCGCGAGGGGGACGGCGACGACCAGCATCTGCAGCAGTCCCCCGAGGCCGTACAGGGCCCGGCGCAGTGTGGAGGTGCGGGCCGGGGGCACGCGGACGTAGTCGACGTCCGTGCGCTGGGCCGGCGAGCCGTGCCACCGCTGTCCCGCCGGGACCGAGGCGCCGCCGTACAGGGCGGAGGTGTGGCCGAGCTGGGCGCCGTCGCCCATCGTGGTGCCGATCTCGAGGACGGTCTTCTCGCCGACGAACACCTCGCGGCCCAGGGTGACACTGCCGGTGCGGATGCGGCCGGCGTGTGCCTGGTACGTGAGGAAGTGGGAGTCCTTGCGGATCACCGTGCCGTCGCCGACGGTCAGCAGGTCGGTGCAGACCGGTACCGAGTGGGACAGGATCGTGACGCCCTTGCCGATCCGGGCGCCCAGCGCCCGCAGGTACAGCACGTACAGCGGGCTGCCGGTGAACAGGATCAACGGGTTGGCGTGCAGCAGCGCCTTGACGGTCCAGAAGCGGACGTAGGCGAGGCTCCAGACCGGGAACTCGGTCTCCTTCCACCGGCCGATCAGCAGCCATTTGGCGACGACCGGGACGATGCAGGCGCCCGCGAACACCGAGGCTCCGAAGACCAGCGACCGCAGATAGATGTCGACGACCCCGTCGACGGCGGAGATCCACTCGTAGCCCCGGCCCATGACGATCCCGGCGAGCAGGGCGTATGCGGTGAAGACCAGGAACTGGAGCGCGCCGCACACGAGATAGCGCGAGGTGCTGCCGGGCGGCGGTGCGGGCGTCTCGGGGACGGGGACGAGGACCGGCTCAGGGGCCGGGACCGTGTCGAGGGCGGCAGCAAGGCTACGGATCGTCGGATTGCCGTAGACGTCCTTCATCGACACGGACGGCAGATCCGAGCGCTTCCGCACCCGGGCGCAGAAGTGGGCCATCACCAGGGAGTTGGCGCCGAGATCGTCGAAGAAGTGGCTGTCGACCGGTATGTGTTCCTTGCTCACGACACCGGCCAGGACCTCGGCCAGTACATTTTCTGTGGCGGTGTCGATTTTTCCTATCACGTGTACTCCTTAGAGGTTTCACAGGGTTTACGCGTTATGCGGCTTGTCCGGTTCCTTCGGTAACAGGGTTGTTGCGCGCCTGTCGTCGGCCGCTCGACGTGCCTGTTCGACCCCGGGATCGGGGGAGTCGCCGAGTGCGCCCGTCGTGAGGAACGGGACGTGCGCTCAGGAGAGGACGAGCGGCAGGCTGTCCGCCGTCGCGAGCGACTCGTACACATGTGCGGGGAGTATGCGGATCGGCGCCCGGCCCCCGTGCCGCGTCCACTCCGGCGGTCCACGGCACGGCCTGGCCCGCGCCGCCTTGATGAGCCTGTGACGGCGTGCGCGTCAACGAGTGCAGAGCTGGCATAAAAAATTCCCCCGAGAGAAATACGGTGGAACTCCGCCCGCTGTTCACGGCGGGGCGGAATTCGATAAAACTGGGATTCGAGTTCAGAATGGTGCGGAAGTGTGTGAAGTGGCCGCGTGAAAATGGCGCAGGGCAGCACGGTGTGACCCACATGGATCCCATGCGGATCACGGGTAACGCGGCTGGATCGGGCCCTGGTCCCGGGCCCTTGATGTCCCCCGTGTCGTGTGCGCCTGAGTCGTCCTCGGTATGCGCAACGAATGCAATCTGAATTCTTTCGGAGAGTTCATGAACGGTTCAAGGGCGTTTCGGCCATTGGCGCGTTCCAGTCGTTGAAAAGTTTGTCGATCAAGCCGGGGATATCTGGCGTTCACGGGGGTGACCGGGGAACTCGCCGAGTCGCGGTGCATGTGCCGGTGGCGATTCCGGTTGCCGAGGCAGAACAATCCGGCCAACGCGGACATGACAGGAAAATAGGTCAGAATCCTCGATGGTTACCGCTCTGTTGCCGCCCGGTTTCAACGTCGGCACACCGACGACCAGGGAGCCGGGGGATGAGTGCACCCGGCCTCGGCGGATACCTTTAGGTCGTGCAGCCAGCAAGTGAACCCTCGCAGAGCCCCTCCGGGCGTCTCCACCGGGCGCGTGCCCTCTACCGGGACGTCTCGAAGCGCAGGACCGCCTGGCTGCTGCTCAAGGACACCGTCAACTCGTGCATGGAGTACCGCATCCTGGGCCTCGCGGCCGAGGCCGCGTTCTTCACGCTGCTGTCCGTGCCGCCGCTGCTGCTCAGCATGATCGGCCTGCTCGGCTACGTCGACGACTGGACCGGCGCCGACACCATCGCCAGCCTGGAGAACAACCTTCTGGAGGCGTCCCGGACCGTCCTGTCCGACAAGGGCGTGTCCCAGATCGCCCAGCCGATCCTGCACGACGTGATGAAGGGCGGCCGCCCCGACGTCATCTCCATAGGCTTCCTGTTCGCCCTGTGGTCGGGCTCCCGCGCCGTGAACGTCTTCATCGACACCATCACCGTGATGTACGGCCTCGACGGCGTCCGGGGCATCGTGAAGACCCGTCTGGTGTCCTTCGTCCTGTTCATCGTGGCCCTGCTGATCGGCTCGGTCGCGCTGCCGCTGATGGTGGCCGGGCCGGACGCGGTGGTGAACGTCGTGCCGTGGTCGACGACCGTGGTCCAGGTGCTGTACTGGCCGGTCGTCATCCTCCTGTCGATCGCCTTCCTGACGACGCTGTACCACGTCTCCGTTCCCGTCCGCTCCCCGTGGATCGAGGACGTGCCCGGCGCCCTGGTCGCCCTCGCGATGTGGGTGCTCGGCAGCTTCCTGCTGCGCATCTACCTGACCAGCACGGTCGAGGGCCCCACCATCTACGGCTCGCTGGCCGCACCCGTCGCCGTACTGCTGTGGATCGGTGTGTCCGCGTTCGCCGTCCTGGTCGGGGCCGCGGTCAACGCCGCGATCGACCGGGTCTGGCCGGCCGCCGCGACCGCCGCGGCCCGCGCCGCGAACGAGCGGCTGCGCGGAGTGCAGCTGGCCGAGCACGTGGCCCGCGCCTCCGCGGGCCACGAGTCCGACCCGGGCGACCCGGGCGACCCGGACATGCCCTCCGAGTTCCCCGAGCGCTGGTCCCGCTTCCTGCCGCCGGAGGACGTGACGTCACGTCTGCGCACCCACGTCAAGAGCACGCACCCGCCGCACAAGCCGGACCGTTCGTAGACACCGGGACCGGAGGCCGTGTCCGGGGCTCACACCTTCCAGGTGCCCGCTGCCGCCGCCTCCCGCACGAAGTCCGAGAAGTCGCGCGGCTCGCGGCCCAGCACCTCCCGGACGCCGTCCGTGAGGTGGCAGTTGCGGCCGTCGAGGAGGCCCTCGAAGACCTCCACCAGGAACTCCGCCTCCTCGGGCGGGACCCCGAACCCGGTCAGCGCCTCGCCGTACGCGCGCGCCGGCACCGGCGTGTACCTGAGCTTCGTGCCGGTCACCTCGGAGATCTCCGCGACGGCCTCCCGGAAGGACAGCAGCCGCGGCCCGGTGAGCTCCACCGTCCGCCCGACCCACCGGTCCCGGGACGTCAGCACGGCCACCACCACGTCCGCGATGTCCCGCGCGTCGACGAACGGCTCCTTCACCTCGCCGGCCGGGAACACCAGCTCCCCGTGGCTCAGCCCCTCCACCAGCGGGCCCTCACTGAAGTTCTGCGCGAACCACGAGGCCCGTACGACCGTCCAGTCCCCGCCCGACGCCTTCAGCGCCTCCTCGGTCGCCAGCGCCTGCTGCTCGCCGCGCGCCGAGAGCAGCACCAGCCGGCGCACCCCGAGCCCGACCGCCTCCCGGGCCAGTGCCCCGATGCCCTCGGCCGCCGCGGGGGCACCGATGTCGGACGGGTACATGAGGTACGCCGCGTCGGCGTCCCGCAGGGTCTGTGCCCACGTCGTCGGGTCCTCCCAGTCGAAGCCCTGGGCGCGGGACGCGGCCCGCACCGTGAGCCCCGCCGCCCGCGCCGCCTGCGCCACCCGGCTCCCGGTACGCCCGGAGGCACCGGTCACCACCACCGTCATGTTCTGCGTGTTCGCTGCGTTGTCCGTCATGCCCCCAGTCAACGGCCGGGTGCTCCAAGCCCCCATGGCTGAACGGCTCATTCCCATGCGCGCCCGTCTACGCTGACCGCATGGACGCACTCGCAGGCCTCCTTGAAGGACCCCGCGCGCGTGGCGCCTTCATGATCCGTGCGTGTTTCGAACCGCCGTGGTGCGTGCGCATCGAGGACCGCGCACCCCTCACGGTCATGCTCATGGTCCGCGGCGAGGCGTGCATCATGCCGGACGCCGGCGAGCAGGTGCGGCTGCGGCCCGGCGACCTCGCCATCGCGCGCGGCCCGGACCCGTACACCTGCGCCGACGACCCCGGTACGGCCCCGCAGGCGCTGATCCTGCCGGGCGCCGAGTGCAGCTACCCCGACGGGCGCTCCCTCAACGGCGTGATGGACCTCGGGGTGCGGACCTGGGGCGACCGGCTCGACGGCTCGGCCGTGATGCTGATCGGAACCTATCTGTGGCAGGGCGAGGTCAGCGGGCGCCTGCTGGACGCCCTGCCGCCCCTGCTGACCCTCACCTCCGACGTGTGGGACTGCCCGCTCACGCCGTTCCTCATGGAGGAGATCGTGCGGGACGAGCCGGGCCAGGAGGTCGTCCTGGACCGGCTCCTCGACCTGCTGGTCATCGCGGCGCTCAGGGCCTGGTTCTCCCGCCCCGAGGCGGCGGCGCCGGCCTGGTACCGGGCGCTCGCGGACCCCGTGGTCGGCCGCGTGCTGCGCCTGCTCCAGGACGACCCCGCGCACCCCTGGACGGTGGCTTCCCTCGCCACCAAGGCCGGGGTGTCCCGTGCGGCCCTCGCCCGCCGCTTCACCGAACTGGTGGGCGAGCCGCCGATGACGTATCTGACGGGCTGGCGCCTTGCCCTGGCCGCGGATGCGCTCCGCGACAGGGACGACACGCTGGAGGCGATCGCCCGGCAGGTGGGATATGGGAGCGCGTTCGCCCTGTCCAGCGCCTTCAAGAGGGTGTACGGGGTCAGCCCGCAGGAGCACCGTACGCGGGCGGCGTAACCTTTCCTACGTGTACACGGAGCGGGCGTCCCGGCTGGCCGGGGCCGTCGTGTGGACCAACACCCCGTCCGAGGACGGTGTCGGGCGTGTGCTGCCCGACGGGTGCATGGACCTGCTGTGGCACGACGGGCGGCTGCTGGTTGCCGGGCCCGACACACACGCGTACGTCACCGAGGGCGCCCCCGGCGTGTGGGCGGGCGTCCGGTTCTCTCCCGGGTCCGCCCCCGCGCTCCTCGGCGTGCCCGCGCACGAGCTGCGCGACCGGCGCGTCCCGCTCGCCGAACTCTGGCCGGCCGCGGCGGTGCGCCGGCTCACCACGGGTGTGAACTCGGCCGCCGAACCGGCAAGCGGGCTCGAGGAGTTGGCGCTGCGGCTGGCGGCGGACACCGACCCCCCCGACCCGCTGCTGCGGCACCTGGTGACCGCGCTCGACGAGGGCCGCCCGGTCGCGGCCGCCGCCGACGAACTCGGCCTCGGCGCCCGCCAGTTGCATCGCCGCTCCCTGGCCGCCTTCGGCTACGGCCCCAAGACGCTGGCCCGGGTGCTGCGGCTGCAGCGGGCGCTGGGGCTGGCCCGGGAGGGAGTGCCGTTCGCGGAGACGGCGGCCCGGGCCGGGTTCGCCGACCAGGCCCATCTGGCGCGGGACGTGAGGGAGTTGGCGGGCATGCCGCTCGGGGAGCTACTCCGCCGAGGGTAGCTGCGCGAACAGGTCGACGCCGTTGCCGTCCGGGTCGTGCACGACGGCGTACCGCATCCCCCAGAAGGCGTCCCACGGCTTGAGTTCGCCGTGGTGTCCGGCGCCCACGAGGTTCTCGTACATGGCATCGACCGCGGCGGGCGACCCGCACCTGAAGGCGAGCGCAACCCGGCCGCCACCGGCGGGCGGCCGCCATGCGGGGTGGAAGGAACGGATGGTGTCCTCGGTGTCCAGGGCGAGGGAAAGCCCGCCAGGCAGTTCGGCCTCGACGTGCGGCTGCTGCTCGGAGCCCTCGGGGAAGACGAGCCCGAGGCGACGGTAGAAGGCGATCGATGCGGCCATGTCGGAGGCGACGAGGCCGATCACGGCGAATTGCGGATTCATGCCGTCACCGTAGGCAGCGCTCCGGCGGCCGGTCTTGAAGGAATCGGACACGGCTCAAGGGAGTCGGACACGGCTCGGGGGAACCTGACACGGCTCACTCGAAGGTCACCGGCCCGCGAGGCGTGTCCACCGTGAACGAGAGACCCACCGGGCCCTCGGTCACGACGAGCTCGGCCCCCACGGCCGACAGCAGGGGGCGTATCTCGTCGGGGTCCGGGGCGGTGGCCGACAGCCGGAGCAGGGGAGTGACCGGCAGTCCCGTCGCCGTCGGGTGGGCCGTGGCCCCCCAGTCGATGAGGAAGGGGACGAGACCGGAGGGGTGCGCGGTGTCCCCGTCGGTCAGCCGCCACTCCAGCAGGGTGCCGTCCGGCCGGCGGCGGCTCATCGGGCGTACCGGACCGGGGTCGTACTCGCGAGCCCGCGCCGCCACCACCGCCGCGTCCAGGTCGGGCGGGCCGACCGCCCAGGTCACCGTGCGCGCGAAGGCCAACTCGTCGACGTCGAAGGGGCGGGGGCCGTCCGGCGCGGACTGCTCCGGGTCGGGGCCGATGATCTCCAGATAGCTGGAACCACCCAGTGACACCAGGTGGTTGCGGGTGCCGAAGCCGACATGCGCACCGCCGGGCGCGGGCGTCACACCGGTACGCCGCGCGAAGTCGGCGACCGTAGCCGCCAGTTCGGGGGTGGCGAGGACGAGATGGTCCAGATGCGCGGGAATGGCGTTCATCGCAGCGAGGCTACGCAGCAACGGACCCGCAATGGAACGCCTGTGCGGCAGTCGTCAGCTGTCACTCGTCGTGGGTGAGGGTGCCGTCCTCGCCCATGGTCGGATGCCTCTTCAACGGACCGTACTCGTCGACGTCCGAGGGCCGCGGAGTCTCCGGACCGTCGGGTCCCACACCGATCATGCGTTGCAGCAGGGAGCGGTACGACACTGATGTCTCCATCGGGTACGCCGAGGAGACGCGCCTCCCAGCCACCAACGCGTCGACGAGCCCGATTCTGATCCTCAACGTAGCGGTGGTGGCCGAAGGCCGTAAAGGTCCCTCAGGCCGTACAGGTCTCTCAGGCCGTACAGGCCCGTCGGCCCGACCCGCACCGGCGGTCCGTGACGCCCCAACACCCGTCGGCCGTAGGGCAGTTCACCGCCCGGGCCGCCGGTCCCGCGGGCGTGCCGTGCTCGCCCGTTCCACCAGCCGCGTCGACAGCTCCGTGCGGGTGCTCTCCGGGCGGTCCCCCTCCATCGTGCGGACCAGCAGGTGCAGTGCCGTCGCCGCCATCTCCGACAGCGGCTGGCGGATCGTGGTGAGGGCGGGGGTGATCCAGCGGGACTCGGGCAGATCGTCGAAACCGACCACGCTGATGTCGTCCGGGACCCGCAGGCCCCGCTCGGCCAGGGCCTCGTACACACCCAGCGCCATGTGGTCCGAGCAGACGAAGACCGCCGTCGGCGGCTCGTGCAGGTCGAGGAGGTCCAGCATGCGGCGGTGCGCGACGGTCTCGTCGAAGCCGGCATGCCGGACGTACTCCGGGCGATGGCGGACTCCCGCCGACGCGAGCGCCGAACGGTAACCGGCGACCCGGGCGCTGCTGCACATCTTGCGCTGGTGACCGGCGATGACGGCGATGCGTTCGTGGCCGAGGGACAGCAGGTGCTCGGTGGCGGTGACCCCGCCCTGCCAGTTCGCCGCGCCCACCGACACCACACCCGGCGGCGGTTCGAGGACCGGGTCGATCAGGACGTACGGGATGCGGTGCTGGTCCAGCCAGGCGTACTGCGACACCGTCAGCTCGGCCAGATTGAACAGCACCCCGGACGAGCCGCGCGCGATCAGCTTGTCCAGCCAGCCGCGCTCCGGGCGCCCGCCACGGGTCCGGGTGAGTCCGGCCGAGACGACCACCTCTAGGCCGGCGTCGTGCGCCGCCGCCTCCACACCCTGCAGCACCGCCCCCGACCAGGAGCTCTCCAGCGAGTGCACGACCAGGTCCACCAGCCCCGGCACCTTGGCCGCGTCGAACCGGGGCCTGCGGACATAGCCGAGCCGGTCCAGCGCCTCGGTGACGCGGCGGCGTGTCTCCGGGGCCACGTCCTCCCGGCCGTTGACCACCTTGGAGGCGGTCGGCACGGACACTCCCGCCTCGCGGGCCACGACCGCCAGCGTCGGCCCGGCCGCCACGCTCGCACTCCCCGTGCGGACCATCGGGAACCACCTCTCCGGCCCGCCCGAGGGCCCTGAAAAGTTTCGACCAGCACGGAAACAGTAAGCGCTTCCTACACTAAGTTCACCGGATCACGTCGGGAAGAGGCCGGACTGCGCAGGTCTTCACGGTTTCGAACTTTCGAAACTTCGAACGGAGCGATCGCTGCCGGTGGACGACCGCGACGGCTGCCGGTGGATGACGGCGACGGCTGCCGATGGATGACCGCGACGGCTACGAGCAGGTGAGCCGGAAGCCGGTGAAGTCGGCCGTGAAGGTCGCGTCCACCAGGTCCACGGCATGGATGCCGGCCATCGACCCGGTGAAGCGGAGCTTGGATCCGTAGTCGTCGGAGAGCTTGCCGAAGTCCAACGGCTCCCCGACCGGCGTACGTATCCCGTCCCGCACGTACCAGAACCGCGCCTCGGCGCCGTCGACCGTCAGGCCGAGCGTCAGCGGTCCGTCCGTGTCGACGTCGACAACGGCGGCCCGCCGGGTGCCGAACTCCTCGCGCTCCACGAGGCTGAGCACCGTGCGCCCACCACCCCGCCACTGCTGACCGTGCTGCCCCTCACCCTCCGGCTCCGCCCAGGTCACGTCGAGGCTCAGCCAGGCGTCGGCGCTGTACCGGAGCATCAGCCCGGCGGCCTGGGTGAAGGTGCTGGGCCGTGCTTCCACGGTGACCTCGGCCTCCGCCCGGTGCTCCGTGATCCGCTGGGCCAGCAGACTGTGCGCCCACCGCGACTCGGGCCCGTGCCGGCCGCGCAGCCGGATCCAGTCCGGCCGGCTCGCGGTGTCGGCCCAGGACGGATCGGGGGCCGCGCGCAGCGTGCTCCACGGCCAGCCCAACAGCTCCTCGGAGTCGGCGAGTCGGGGCGGCAGTGGCTCGGGACGCGTCGGTACGTCGACCTCGACGGCCGGATGCCAACCCCCGTGCGGCATCCTCGGCCAGCCGTCGTCCCAAGCCACTGCCTGGATCGCCGTCTCCCGGCCGAGCGTGCAGCGCGGCCCGTGCGGCGTCTGAACCGGACGGGCCGTCAGGTGGCTCAACACCCAGTCCCCGTCCGGAGTTTGCACCAGCTCCCCGTGTCCCGCCTTCTGCAACGGCAGCGAGGAGTCGTCGCGCGATGTCAGCAGCGGCCGGTCGTCGAGCTCGTAGGGGCCGGTGATCGCACGGCTGCGGGCCACCCGCACCCCGTGTTCGAAGCCCGTGCCGCCCTCCGCCAGCACCAGGTAGTACCAGCCCTCCCGGCGCAGCAACTTCGGCCCCTCGACGAGCCGTTCGTGCTGAAGCAGCAAGTGGGTACCACCGACCGGGTTCAGCGTCTCCCGGTCCAGCTCGGTCAGGACGATCCCGGCGAACCGGCGTCCACCCGGTCGGTGGTCGTTCTGCAGGTTGAGCAGCCACAGCCGCTGCTCGTGATGGAACAACGCGGGGTCGAAGCCATGGCTCGCCACCCGGCGCGGGGCCGTCCACCTGCCGCCGACGTCGGCCGCCGTCGACACGTAGGTGTCCGCGTCGAAGTACGGTGTTCCGACCGAGCGGACGACGGCGTAGGTCACCCAGAACCGTTCACCGTCCCAGCTCAGCGACGGCGCCCAGATGCCGCCCGAGTCGGGCACCCCGGCCAGCGAGTCCCCGGGCGCGGCGCCGCGCACATGGCCCGCGTACTCCCAATGAGCCAGGTCCCGCGAGCGGTGGATCGGAAGGGTCGGGAACCACTCGAAGGAACTCGTCGCCATGTAGTACCAGCCGCCGACCCGGACCAGCGAGGGATCGGGGGCGAAGCCGCGGACAACGGGGTTGTGCAGCAGCGTCATCCGAAAGCTCCCTGTGTGACGGTCACTTGAGGGCCCCCAGCGTGACGCCGGTCCGCCAGTAGCGCCGCATCGCCACCATCATGATCGCCATCGGCACGATGGACAGCAGCGCGCCGGTCAGCACCAGGCTGGTGAGGTCGACACCGGACTCCAGGCGTTTTCCGGACCAGTTGTACAGGCCCAGGTTGAGGGTCCAGTTCTCCTCGCCGCGCAGGACGGTCAGCGGGAGGAAGAAGGCGTTCCAGGTGTTGACGAAGGCCAGCAGGAACACCGTCGCACCGCCCGTCGTCATCATCCGCAGCACGATGCTGAAGAAGATGCGCAGTTCACCGGCGCCGTCGATACGGGCCGCCTCCAGCAGCTCGTACGGGATCGTGGCCTCGGTGTAGACCTTCGCGAGGTAGACGCTGAACGGGTTGATCAGACAGGGGACCAGCATCGCCCAGGGCGTGTCGACCATGCCGATCTGCGAGAACAGCAGATAGAGCGGCAGGGTCAGCAGGGCGATCGGGATCAGGAACGAGCCGACCACGCACGCGAACACCAGGTTCCGGCCGGGGAATTCGAAGCGGGCCAGTCCGTAGCCCGTCGCGAGAGCGAGCAGGGTGCCGCCGAGGGAGCCGACTCCCGCGTAGAGGAAGGAGTTGGCGGTCCAGCGCAGGAAGATGCCGTGCTCGTAGGTGAACAGCTGGTGCAGGTTGTCCCAGAGATGCCAGCCGGAGAACCACAGGCCGTTGCTCTGGTAGAGGCCGACGCGGTCCTTGGTGGCGGCGACCATCAGCCACCAGACCGGGAACAGGCTGTACACGCTGGCCAGCGTCAGGCCGACGAGGAGGAAGCGCTGGCCGCCACGGGACCGGGCGGCGGCGTCGGGGCGGGTGATACGACGCACCGTGGCGGGCGCCTGCTTGGTGCCGTTGTCCGTGGTCAGCATCAGTCCGCCTCCTTTGAAGTCAGCCGGTAGAAGAGGAAGGAGGCGACGCCGAGGATGAGCGCGAGGAGCACCGACAGGGCCGCGGCGTAGTGGTAGTTGCCGGCGTTGAACGCCTGGTTGTAGATGATCATGATCGGGGTGAAGCTGTCGCTGACCGTCTGCGGGGTGATGTTCCTGAACAGCGCGGGCTCGTTGAAGATCTGCAGCATCTGGATGATCGAGAGCATCCCGGTCAGCACCAACGCCCCACGTATGAACGGGATCTTGATGCTCAGCGCGACTCGCAGCTCGGAGGCGCCGTCCAGCCGTGCGGCCTCGAACAGCTCGCGCGGGACGCCCTGCAGCGCGGAGTAGATGATCACCATGTTGTAGCCGACGCCGTGCCAGGTGAGCAGGTTGCCGATGGACGACCACACCATCGACGGCGCGAAGAAGTTCCAGTCGAAGCCGAACGCCCTGCCCAGCGGGGTGAGCGGACCGACGTCCGGGCTGTACAGGTTGATCCACACGAGCGCGGCGACCACACCGGGGATCATGTACGGCACCAGGAGGAGCAGCCGGAAACGGCCTGCCACCTTCGAGGTCAACGCGTCCAGGAGCAGGGCCAGCAGGAGGCTGATGAGCAGCATCACGGGAATCTGCACGCAGGCGAACAGCACCACCCGCAGCACGGAACCCATGAACGCCGAGTCGGTCAGCCCCTGTTGGTAGTTGTCCAGCCCGGCGAACTGCTCCGTCGAGCCGCCGAGCCCCAGCCCGGACTGCTGCTCGCGGTACAGCGACTGGTAGATCGCGTAGCCGATCGGGAGCAGATAGAGGAAGACGAAGCCGAGCTGGAAGGGCACCGTGAAGGCGGCACCCTTCCAGCGCAGTGAGCGAATCATCAGTGGTTGCCCTCAGCCTCTAGCCCTTGACGCTGATGCCGCGGGACTTCAGGTCCTTGACCGTCCACTCCTGCATGTGCGCCAGCAGATCGGTGACCTTCTCCTGCTTGTTCACGACCTTGGCCCAGCCGGCCTGCATCTCGGTGAACATCGCGGTCCAGTCCGGGCCGAAGGTCCAGTCGGTGGTGACGGTGTTCAGGCTGTCGGTCACGACCTTCTGGGCCGGCTGGTAGTTCTTGCCGAGCAGTTTGTCGGAGATCGCCTGACCGGCGTAGGAGTTGCTGTCGGCGAGCGCGGGCATCACGCCGTTGCCGGTGGTCGGGCTCGCCATCGTCTTGACCGCTTGGGTGTTGGTGGACATCCACAGCGCGGCCTCGGCGGCCTGCTTCTGGTTCTCGCACTGCTTGGTCACCAGCGTCACGCTGCCGGTCAGGTTGGTGCCGGCCGGCGTCCTGGCCGCCTCGCCCTGGTACGTCGGCCACGGCGACAGCGCCCACTTGCCGAAGGACTTGGTGAAGTTCTGCACCATGCCGGCCATCTGCCAGGTGGAGATCTGCCGGGTCGCCGTGCCGCCGTTGTCGTAGTTGCGCTGCACGGCCGCGTAGTCGGCGAAGGACAGCTTGGAGTTGAGGTCGTTGTCGATGATCTCCTGGATCACCTTCGCGGCCTTCAGGGTGCCCGCGTCCTGGAAGTCGACCTTCCAGGAGTTGCCGTCGATCGCGTACCAGTGCGCCCCGGCCTGCATGGCGAGCACCTCCAGGGTGCTGGGGTCCTCACCGGCATAGTTGGTGATCTTGACGCCGTGCTTCTTCAGGACCTTGCCCGCGGCGATGAAGTCGTCCCAGGTGGCGGGGGGCTCGATGCCGTACTTCTCGAAGAGGTCGGTGCGGTAGATGGTGAAGTTGGGCGAGGAGCTGGTCGGGACGCCGTAGCTCTTGCCCTGCACCTGCGCGCTCGCCCAGGCGCCGGCGTTGAACCTGTCCTTGCTCGACCCGACGTACTGGGTGATGTCGGCGAGCGCGCCCTGTGAGACCCAACTGGTCACGTACTCGGCGGTGTTCTGCACCAGGCAGGGCGCGTTGCCCGCCTTGACCGCGTTGGTCAGCTGCTTCTGCATGGTCAACTGGTCGGTGACCTTGGTGTACTTGAGCTTGACGTCCTTGTGCGCGGCGTTGAACGCCTTGACGACGGCCTCCTGGCCGTTGGCCCAGCCCCAGAAGGGGAGGGTGACCGGGCCCGACGACTTGGTGTCGTCCCCGGAGTCCGATCCGCCGCAGGCGGAGAGCAGACCGGTGAGTGCGAGTCCCGCGACAGCGGCGTGGGCGAACCTTCTCCGGGGATTGGTGAAGTTCATCTGACCGTGTTCCTTCGGAAGTTGGGCGTCTCTGAACGAGAGGACGGCGGCTCGGTGCGGGCCGGGAACGGCGGCCGGGAATCCGTCGGCTCGCGGCTCTGGGGGGTCGGCCAGGCGGAAGCTGTAGAAAGCGGTTGCCGAGAAGGTAGGCCGAGAGATCCGGCCGTAGCAAGGGGTGTGCAGGAATCTATTTCTTCAGGCTGGCAAACCTGCAGGTAGGCGCCAGTAACCGGTTACGAAACGACCGCTTCCCGCGCGGCGTCTCCGCCCCTGGAAGGCGGCTGGACGGAGTTGCGTACGACGACATGGGTGCCCAGCACCAGGTGGTCGCCGTCGGCGCCCTTGCGGCGGCCCGCGCCGCCCTCGCGCCGGTCGGCCACCGCGCGCAGGGCGACGCGGCCCATCTCCTCGTACGGCACGTGCACGGTGGTCAGTTGGGGCGTGAGCTGGGAGGCGAGCGGGATGTCGTCGTATCCGACGATCGAGACGTCCTCCGGCACCCGCAGCCCGGCCGCGCGCAGGGCCTGCATGGCGCCCGCGGCGACCACGTCGGTGCCGGCGAGCACCGCGGTGAAGTCCGGTGTCTCGTGCAGGGCCGTCTCTATGGCGTTGTACCCGTGCTCGTCGTCGTACGGACCGTGCCGCACCATGCCCGGGTCGAAGGGTACCCCGTACGCCGCGAAGGCCCGCTCGGCGCCCCTCAACCGGCCCTGGGCCGTGGTGAGTTCGGCCGGTCCCGGCAGGGTCAGGACCCTGCGGTGCCCGGCCGACAACAGGTGGCTGGCCATCGCGTAGGCGCCGCCCTCGTTGTCGTAGTCGACCGTGGTGGCCGGGACGTCGCCCTCCAGGGGAGGCCTGCCCACCAGGACGAGGTGGGAGCCGGCCGCGTCGAGGGAACGGGCGAAGCGGGCCATGCGCAGCTGGTACTCGTCGTAGTCGTAGGCGCCGCCGAGCAGCACCACCGCCGCCACGCCCTGCTGGCGCATGAGGTTGACCAGCGCGAGTTCCCGTTCGGGGTCGTCGCCGGTGGTGCCGACCAGGGAGAGCCAGCCGCGCAGCGTGGCGGCGCCCTCGACTCCCTTGGCCACGTGGGCGAACGCGGATCCGGTGATGTTGTTGATGAGGATGGCGACCGTCGGCGTACCGCCGCCGGCCAGCGAGCGGGCGTGGGCGTTGGTGACGTAGTCCAGGTCCCCGACGACCTTCATCACCCGGCGGCGCAGGTCCTCCGAGACCGGGTAGTTGCCGGACAGGACGCGCGACACGCTCGCGACGGAGACCCCCGCCCGCTCCGCAACATCGCGGATGGTGGCCCGTCCGGCGTCACCGGACGCCCTGCGCTGACTCACCGCTGCGGCTCCTTCATCCTCACGACTGCTGCGCCGGCCGAAGGGGGGATACGGCCCCTTGCCGGACGGCTGGAGGCTGCGCCCCTCACCGGTGCGGAAACCGTATCCCATGGTTTCTCCGGGGCGACCGGTCGCGTCGGCGGGGGAGGGGCGGCGCTCGCCGACGGCGCACTCACGCGACTTTGGCACGGCGCACTCACGCGACTTTGGCACGGCGCGCTCACGCCGCACGGGCACGGCGCGCTCACGCCACACGGGCACGGCGCGCTCACGCCACACGGGCCAGGTCCGAGTGCCGTACCTCGTGGGCCGGGGGCAGGCCTGCGGCCAGGCGCTCCAGTTCCTCCACGACGATACGGCCGAGGCGTTCCAGTTCGTTGCCGAGGGAGCCCGCGATGTGCGGGGTGAGGAAGACGTTGGGCAGCCGGTAGAGCGGCGATCCGGCGGGCAGCGGCTCGGGTTCGGTGACGTCGAGGATCGCCTGCAGCCGGCCGGAGACCAGCTCGGCGGTGAGCGCGTCGGGGTCGACCAGGGCGCCGCGCGAGGTGTTGATCAGGACGCCGCCGTCCCGGATGAGCGCGAGCCGGCCGGCGTCGAGCATCCGGTAGGTCTCGGGGATGTCGGGGGCGTGCAGCGACACGATGTCGCTCTGCTGCATCAGGTCCTCCAGCGACAGGAGTTCGGCACCGAGGGCGCTGGCTTCGGCGGGGCTGACGTAGGGGTCGTGGAGCAGGACCTTGAAGTCGAACGGCCGCAGCAGCTCCAGCAGCCGGCGCCCCACGCGCGAGGCACCGATGACGCCGATCCGGCGGCCGACGTTGCCGATGTGCGCGTTCTCGGTGTCGGTCGGGTAGGTGTGGGTGGCGCGGAAGCGCTCGCGGTGGGTGAAGGTGTCCTTCCCGGCGAGCAGGATCATGGCCAGCGTGTACTCCGCGACCGGCAGGGCGTTGCCGGTCACCGCGCTGGACACCGTGATCCCGCGCTCCCACAGGGCCTCGCCGACCAGCGAACGGACCGAACCCGCGGCGTGCAGGACGGTGCGCAGGCGGGGCGCGGCGGCCAGCACTCCGGCGTCGAGACTCGGGCAGCCCCATCCGGTGATCAGTACCTCCGCCCGGGCGAGGGTCTGAGCGGCTGCCGGATCGGCGAAGTCCCGTACGACGAACCCGGGGTCCAGGTCGGACGCCTGCCTCAGCCGGGCCATGAGCGGCGCGGGGAAGAGCAGGGGGAGGTGCACCGGGTCCATCGCGAACACGGCCCTCGGTGGCTGGGGGTTGGGCATGGTTCTCCTGACAGGCTGGACGACAGGCGTGACGGCTTGCGGGATGACAGGCGTGACGGCTTGCTGGATGACACGGGAGATGGA
>Ga0307512_10002547_pt1 | contig 22772 bp, 14 predicted proteins | sample 14_EM_MG_FD_200267 | JGI IMG/M metagenome (GOLD analysis project Ga0307512, IMG submission 200267) | Populus trichocarpa ectomycorrhiza microbial communities from riparian zone in the Pacific Northwest, United States - 14_EM | ecosystem: Host-associated > Plants > Roots > Unclassified | place...
TCGTTCTCTTGTATAGCAAACAATAGTCCGACTTTGGAATCTATTTTGATCCTTGTTCCTCGATACGCACTTCGAGTTCAGTCCAGCAACATTCACATCACCTGCGTCCGACCCCGCCCGTTACACCCACTGGGATGGTTCGTCACTCTTCATCAACATTGTCAATAGTTCTGCTTTTCTGAATACATTCGGATGAATTGTTTATAATAATTGCAGACCCTGAGGAATTGTTGTACTTTGAACAGGTTGTTAAGTCCACCGTTCCTTGTTTTCTGTTCCCGGCTCCAATTCCTTACTGTCTCTACCGTATGTTCATCCTGTGAAATCCCCCTCGTTGAAATAATTGACCCTGGACACCTAATCCTCTCCTTTTCAAATTCACACTGTTCCAGTTTCAAATACACCCCAGAATCCATGAGGCATTGCATGATCCATTGAACATGCTCAACGTGTTCCTCATCGAAGTCACTATACATCAATATGTCATTCAAATAGACCGATGCAAAATTCTCTAGGGCTTCTCTTATGGTATTGATGATGTATCCCTGGTAATCTGCTGGTGTATTTGTTGTACTGAACTGCATGACTGTTGGTTCAAACAGGCCATATCTTGTATGGAAAGCCAACTTATGCTAATCTCCTTCCTTAACTCGCAACATTTTATGTGCTCCAGGAACATCAACTTTCATATAATCCCTATCTTTTCCCAAATGATTGAATGTCTCTCGTATAAGGGCAGAGGATACCTATTTTAAATAGTCTTGTCATTAATATCTTGGTAATCAATACACAATCGGAGTCCCCCATCCGCTTTCTTAGCGAACAATACAAGCTCTGCAAAACTTGCTGAGGACAGTCGTATGAAGCCTTTTGACATATTGTCCTCGAGCCATTCCTTGGGTTCTACTAGCTCTGCTCTCGACAACGAATAAAGGGGTCCCCGAGTGGGTGTCTCACCTTCTTTCAAGCAGACCGCATGATCAATACCAGGTCGGTGTGGCAGGAGCTGGTTTGGGAGTGGCCCCGTAGTGTAGTTTGCTTGGTCTTGCCACCACTATGCTCATTGTTACGGGTTAGAATCCTGGCGCCACTCCTCTATCTGAGCTGACTCCTTGTGTCGCACAAGTTGATGTCGCACCACGAGTTCCCTGTGTCAAACTCACCACAGGTTGAGCATACACACGATTAGTAATGGGGGTACGCTTGGTCGGTCAGTGGCCTAGTGCCCTCCATTGGGTTGTGGGAAGTGGGAGGAAACGACTTTGCCTGAGTCAGAAGTAGGTGTTATGTGAGCTAGTTTGGCCATAATTTAGCCGATAGATGGACAGGAAGTTTCCGATGGGCAGGGGTATAAAAATGTTAATTAATTACCATGACCACTAGTGGTTGGCTAGCTTATGATAACTTAGCTGGGCACCCCTTTGGGGTGAATGCAAAATGATTTCAAACAAACAACTAGGCACTGGTTTGTTAGAACTTTGCTAAACAATGGCAGGAATTTGTGGCACTGTTTAGGAATCATTTTCTCCAGGGGTTGTGCTTTGAGATCTTTCCTTTCAACAGCGTTAACAACATTATACATTCAGGCCGTAAAGATATGAAGCTTCCCTTTCTGACTATGCGGAAGAATGCAGACCGATTGAGCATTACTATGTTCCCTTGGAACTGTCGTTGTGGTTGTATTTCTGGTTGGAATTTCGATTCCTCTGAAGGGTGAACAAATTCTGGTTGTTCTTCCATAACTCCCTGAACCGTAACAGCTGAATCTGGATCATGTGTAGTACAACATTGTGGCCCAAATGTAACTGTATTCGATGCAAATTGTACTGCCACATGATGTAACTACAGCCAGGGAATTGCAAGGACAATCAGATAATACCGAAATTTGGTAATGAACAGGGGTAATCTTTCTTTATGATCCTGATTCTTGATCCCAATTTTGCCAATATATGCGATATCTCCTAACTCGATTGGTCTTCTATTGATGACCTCGACTTGTTGTTTCTCTTATGATTCTTGCAACACTGTCTGATGATGGCCAGTGAAATCATGATCAATGAATGGAATGCCCATAGCTCCACAGCCCATCAGCCCATCCGTAGTTATTTGCTTGATATTCATGCTCAATGTGCAGGTCATTACTAAATGTTCTCTTCCAATTGATCCTTCCAACACTTCTACCTTGCTAACTGAAAGACCCAAAATTACAAAACATTTCACAGCATTTGATACCAAACTTTTCACGTCAACACAAGAGCCATCCTTCTTCAATTGACTCAATCTTGTCCCAAATCCTTGGAACCTGTACTGGTTCCTACTTCATTTACTCCTGCACCAACCACCTTAAATGTCTGTGCTTTTTTCCTTGCCACACATTCTGCTGCCCTGTGGTTAAACCCACCACAGTAGAAACATCACCCATCCCCAAAGCCTTTTGCCTTGTCTTCTACTAAGATCGTTCGTTTGGCTTGGCTGAGATCCATTCGTTCAGGTGATGGTTATCCGGCAACTGTTCCTGCCGGGGCGGTTTCGTGGTCCCTTGGGGTTGTTGGAGGCTTGGGGGAAGAGGCAAAACCCCTCCCTCATGCCGGCTTCATGGCCGCCTTCCCTGTCTAGTATTGTCGAATCTGGTTGTCCCGCATCTGACACACAGTGACGAGCATCAGGAGGTCTTCCGGCATATTGGTATATGTGAAGGAATCGATCATCTCTTCTGACAATCCCATTCACAGAGCATTCCTTAAGGCCGATGGATTCCAATGTAGGTCAGCGGCAATGACCTGGAACTCAGCATAATACCTAGAGTACTCGCCATTCTGTTGTTTACAGTTGTGCATTTTCCTCTCTGCCATGGCTACCTGGTCGGGGTCCCCAAAAGCTTCTTTAAGGGGTTGTATAAACGCTGGTAGGTCTTCCAGCCCTATTGTTCCATCCTCCCGGAGATGTGGCAAAATCTGGCCGAATGTTACACCTCTCAGGCAGTTCTATGCAAACCACATCTTCAACGGTTCCTCGGGAAAGCTGCCGGATTTGTGCCAGATTGATCTTCCAAGTTGAGCAATCCACGCTGTCAATTGAGTTCGATCCGATCCTGAAATGTCTGTGGAGTTGGGGAATTTCTGGACATTGTCTTCCTGGCCCTGGGGAGCAGCTGGAGCCGCCCTTGCTGTTAGGCTTAGGGTATTGGCTAGCTGCATCCGTAAAATCCTCACTTCCACTCCGGATTCTCCAGCAACCTGGGTCATTGCCACAAAGTCAACTACCAACCGTTCCGAGGTTCCTTCCGTGGCTGGGCTATTCCTGGCAATGGCAAGATTGTTCTCCCAATCCCGTATTTATCATTCCATAGTGGAGCGGTCGCACGTCGGCAGCAAGAAGTATTGTGTTTTGACATTTGTGAACGCCATCTGTTACACACTTATGTGTTCCGGCCAACGAGATAGTCTCAGCCTGAGCATGTTGGGTCGGATTGATGGAGCCGTGGGCAGAGTCCCGGAGGATCCGACTCCCTGGCTGGGAGATTATGAGTACAGCAAATTGCTATCAGTTCAATAATACTGGTGCGATACGTCAAGATCAATTGTTGACAGTTCAATGGTGAGCCATGGTGTAAGGCTCTGAAGCAGATAAACCAAATAGCCTATATCGTGAAGGTTGTGTCTTAATTTATTAAGAACTCTGATTAAAGCGCTCCAAATAACCACATCAGGGGATGGAGCTGTTTCAACTAACTGAAATATACAAGTTGGGAGATATCTAAGTTGAAGTTACTGTTTGATTCAATGTCAAGGGTGATGATGGCCCTTCGGGGAGAGAAACTGTTCAAAACCAATCATGCAATGACACGATAACCTTTGGGAAGCGTGGTCCCGAATTATAGAGCCTGGCTCTTAATCAAAGAGTACTCTACTGATATGACAGATGAAATCATAGCTAAGGTTCGGGAACAAGCTTTGAAATGCCAAGAAATGCTGTAAAAGAACAACAGCACTCCGGCGTTGGAAGGGAAGCCTGACAAGCACAAATGATACCTAGCTGAGAGAGAGAAGCTGAAATATTATTGTTGTTTTCGGTTCTTATATTCTCACTATTATTATCCAGGTTTTCCTAGTATTATCTATTCAGATTGTACGCGGTGCCCCTGCCCCATGAACAATTTGAAGAACTATAACTAATACGACATAATCTTGTTTGCGTTTTCTGTGATACTCGACCACTGCAAAAATGAGGGTCAGCTTTTCGCAGCACGGTGTATTTGGTGGCTGGCATGTATAATCCAGTTCAGCGAGAGATTAATTTATTATCGACATTACAAGATATTTCCATCGGACTATATTAGGAATCGGGTTGTAACACCATTGGACTGACCAAGAGAGTTCAGTGACAACGTTCTGGATTCTGATATTCCCAAATTACAGTTGGATTCTTCTGCAGATCAAAGTTCTGAATTGCTAGCACAACAAGTGGCTGAGACACGAAGTATTCTACCTGCAAATAGGAGAATGAGATCTGCTAGAATTGTAAAACCAGTTAATCTTTCCAATAAGGAACTTCAGAAAAGATATCCTGGGCAAACCAAGACACAACTACAGAGTATACAAGAATCTTTACGAAAGAATTGACTAACGAGTTATGATCTAAGTTTGGAGTGTAGACATAGTATCCACAATAGAGTCTGATAAGACATTGACATTGAGGGAGATTACGCTGAGACGTAATATTGCCAATAGTGTCTGAATGCCAGACTTATCAAGGATAGATAGTGGAGAAGTTGTGAAGATACATGTCATCTAAGATTGCACAGTCAACGGGCAATATATTACCACCACAATAATGAATAATCAGCGAGATTAATTATACGAATATAGTTTGCGACGATAATTTATCACCGAGCTTAATCGTAGGAATATTCTTTACGATACTCGTTAATCACCGAGATTAATCGTACAAATTTACTTCACGATAATCATTAATCACTGAGATTGATTATAAGCATATACTTTATGACATTAATTGATCACCGAGATTCATTATACAAATATACTTTACGATATTACTTCATCACCAGGATCGAATATAGGAAACAATTATGATATTAATTAATCATCAAGATTAATAATATATACATGTACTGTCAATATTGTGGTACACCTCCACACAATTTAGTAGCTATCTATTTAGACGCTTTGGAATGGCCAATATGTATTTGTCCTCTTCACATATACGATCTGTATAAGTTGCACAGCCATTTCTCCTCGAGATACGCATAATATTGACGATATGACCCACGGCTGTCTACCTAGTACTTACTATACTAAGTAGTTAATACTTCGGCATAAGTATAGTTACTAAGGTCAAAGCACCCCAGTAACAATGATGACTATTCTCTGTTGTTTACCTTGAAATGCCGCTCAATGAGATGTCCTGCTCCAGAATGATGCACCATAATGGAGATGTAGAGTATACTCAGTGAATTTAGTCACTGCAGCTTCCGGTTCTGCCACCAACAGTCAAGGGCTATTTGAACCTTAGCTAGATGTCTCTATAGTTGGAGGTATTCCAGTCATAGCATAGAATTGATATTGGGATGTGGACCTCAAACCACAGCTTTCATAGCTTCCATCTGACCTTCTCTCCCTGTTCCATCTTCCCATTCTTGTTGCTCATGTTCATCTCCACTTTGTCAAACCCAGGAGGTTGATTCTAGCACTTTAGTTTGTAGCCATTAACCTGGTGACATAGTCCTGCCCATGTTGTCAGAGTGTGATGATTATTTGTATTGTGAATTGTATATCTCAAATGAACTGCAGGGTCAAACCTTGCCAGTACTGCAGTTATTTGGCAATAAACCATTCTTTACCCAGAGTCTCTCATTTGCTGTGATCCAATTGACTACAATAACTTGGCTAGGTTGTAACTACATGGGTTGGTGGAGTGGCTTGAAAGTTCTGGTCTCCATGGTGATGCCTATCGCTGATATTGACTCCTGCACGTTTGCTCTCTGACATGTTTAGACATTGATTAGCTCTACTAACCTGCTGCTATAAATCCACTTCATTCTAATATTCTGACAGCGGCTGAGCTCTGACAACTGCTTTGTCAGTAGATCAGACAGCAGCCTCTCTGACTGCTATTCTGGCTGCTGATCTGACAGTACCTCTGACAGCGGCTGGGAAGTGATGGTACCTCCACAACTCTGAACAGGCAAGTAATTGACCAGTCCGTATTGGCATTATACCCCTGGTCCTCTTCTAATGCATGCTCAGTGGGGTCGATTAGTCTCGCCAGTTCAGTTTCAGTAATGTTGTTCAAGTCAGCATCTACCTGATCTGATACTTCCATTTGTCGAATCTCGAAATCGTGGCCCACCAGGTGGACAGTACAGCTGTGGGAATGTTGCGATACTACACTGTCAGAAATCAGCATCATCCACAGTTCAGAGTTGTCCTGGTTCTCTGGCATCCCTGATTGCTCTTCATTAACTTCCTCCTCCTCCTCATACTCCTCCTCCTCCTCATACTCCTCCTCCTCCTCATACTCCTTCTCCTCCTCCTTCTTCCCCTACTTCTTCTCCTCCTCCAGTGACATATCATCCAATTAATTGGCACCGATTGTGTCTTCAGAACAGTACAGTAAGTAAATACGTTAGGGTTCTCTGTCTTCCTCCTTTTGTTTCACCCTAATGATCCATGTTCATTTCAGGTTTAGGGGGTTGGTTATGATATATTGAATTTCACTGTAAGTGTCATCCACCATGACTGTCTTGTTGATGGTGATGAATGACACTGTCAGACAATTTTCAATTTTGACAAAGGTCAGATAATTATCCCAGCTCAATTCGTCCAATGGACTGTCAATCAGTGCAAATTTGGATATTGGACTATTGCTCTGGGTGGATGTTATGCTCGCCAAACAGAAGTCAACAGCCCTCAAGTATGTTGTTGTATTGTATCGCCAAGTTGTCATGGTGACAAGTTGGTCATATCATGGGGGTGTATTAGGATTTGTTGTGAAGTCACTCAGAACTTGAGCCCTTGAAAAAGTTTCCATGATATCTGCCAGGTGATCATTTTCCATAGATGTGATACAACAATCAATATGGTCTTCTCTGGCATTTTGGTATTGCTTTCCATGTGAGAAGCCTCCCACAACAGTGTGAGCTGGTCAACAGGACGCACTGAGTTTAGGCCTCCTGCTGTTGAGAACTAAGAGTGAAAGTGGCAAGGGTTCGCATGCATCATTCAGCCCAAGAAATGGTCACCCATGGCCTCCACCTGAGCTGTTCATCTGGGCAGGGCTGAATCTTGGTGAATGAGCATCCCGTGAAAACTCCAACAGCTTAAGAGATGGAACTGTGGAAAGTACCACTGATAGTGTAGTGCCTCTACAAGTGGTACTCCAACCCCATACTACGAAATCTCGCCTGGGCCACAAAGAGACTGGGCTTGAAATTGCAGATGTAGTAGATCGAACACCAACATCTGAAGTGTGAGCGATCAGTGTAGTAGGAGTGTCCAGAATATGATCCAATAAAGGAGCTGATGTGTTCTTCCTCTTTGGCGTGTGGCTTGATGCAGTTTTTGGCTTTGCAGTGGTGCTTATTGCAGTCTTGAGCTGTCTAGCATGGCTTGGTGGGGCTTCTTGGAAGCGGTGGTGGCCTTTCAGTTGACTCTTCTCTGTAAGCATGACATGAGTCTTTACATTTTACAGACATCATCATCATTGAACTTTCTATCAGGTGGAAGTGCCAGGAGATAATTAGAGCTTTCAGTGAGCATTGCACAAATGTCGGAAAACTCATATTTGTTAGATCGATATCAGTCAATGTCAGAGAGTCATTGTCAGAAACTCAAATGCGGAGACTCAATGTCAGAGTGTCAACATTAGATACTCAGTGTAAGAAATTCAATGTCAGAGTCTGATTAACTCTTCTGGTGCCATATCTTTGCTATGTCTCACACCTGGGTGTACACTTTGATATTGGGGTACAAAGGGATAGTGGATTTATCATGTTTAGTTTTCAATTCCTGGACTGCTGTAAGGACTTCAGTCAATGCTGACTGGCTACATACAGCATATATGTCCTGGGTTGATTTCATCAGCATGGAGGGAGAGATTGCCTTGGTACAATTCCAAATGCCAGTAGCCCCTCTTCTTGGGATTTCTTGTGGTAACATACTGATGGTTGTATGGCAGATATGAGGTTCACTGAGTGGATATGAGAGTTGCAGAGTGCATCACAGGGTTGCTGAGTGGATATGAGGGCCACCAAGGGGATATGATGATCACTGATTGGATATGATAGGTGTTGAATGAACTTCGATTGATCAGAATACATAGGTGAACAATTTATGTGATATATTCCAACATGCACTAGATGTGCTCAGACCCACACTCGAAGGTATACCTACTCCAACACACATCATTATAGTGATGTGACTGTGCAATTCAAACCAGTTCAGAAAGTGCCCCAGATGGAAGTGAGGATTGTCTGAAGAAACAGATTGCTTGTTAGTTGAGACAAGTCAAATTGGTAAGATGAGAAAATATTGGTATTTTATTTCAAGGCCAATCACAATGAGAGTCGAAAGGAAGTGAAGAATTATCATGTAGCAATGCTGAATAGTTTATGGCGGAAACAGCAGCTCATGCTGCTATGTTTTGGGAAGCCGACAATGGATATTAGAAGCCGAACTTCCCATACAGGGAACCAAACTGGACTATCAACAGTGTGTGGTACAATGAACATCACAAGGCTTTGCTATGATCCAAGCCCGGTCATGGTCCACTGAACACACATCATTTGACCCCATGATGGGAGCCTCTCTAGCATGATTTCCAGGAGTAGTGGGACAAAATTCGAAATTTCCACCATCATTAATGGAGTCCTCCATCTGCGCTTTATGTGGCCGGGTCTTATTCTGAGAAAGTGGTCTCACCTGTGGCTGCCTTTCAATACAAGCCCAGCTTCACCAAAAATTTTCCGCCATCTTTCCATGTCAAATGGACAAGACTTCAAACTAGCAGACAACCTGCCCCAATTTGACTTCAGAACCCAAAGTACATAACCTGAGGCAGAGATGTTCGCTGATGCAGGAGCCGCAATCACTGACCCAGTACCACTTCGGTTAGTTGAGGATGGTGACTAGGACCCCCTTGCTCTGTTTGCCATATCCCAACAATTGTAACTGTACTGTTCTGTTGTGGATACCACTCTATGTAGAATGAAACTCAAGAATATCCTTAAACAAATACTTATTGTGCCTGATGCCATTTCTTAAAATCATGACCATCTCAATCAACCCATTTCAGACATGGAAGAAATGGACGGAGTGGGATGCAGCAGGGAAGAGTGATCTGTCAATGTTGAAGGAAAAGCAACTCGGATCTAGTATTGAAACACGATGGCAGCAGCATTACATTTCCGAAGAAATCCCTCATCTCAATACCATCTCTCATACACCCTGGTCAAATAATGGATTCCAATGGCTATAGTATATATGCTGAGATGCTGACTGCGGATTGGTGGTGCATAATGCGGGCAAGTTCCTGTGGATTGTCAGAGATTGTGACTTGGCATAATGTCGAATATATTTGGGTGAGTTGGAGTATCAGAGTAAGTGTGGCAGAGCATGTCAGAAGGAGAATATCCGAGAGATCATGTCACCGAGACAGTGTCAGAGCGCTTCAGACAGAGCATGTCAGAGCATGTCTGAGAGAGCATGTGACAGAGAGTGTCAGTGTGCTGTTGTCAGAGAGAGCATCTCAGAGCGTGTCAGAGTGAGCATTGCAAAGAGAACATGTCCGAGAGTGCACAACAGAGCACATCAGAGTCCCATTGCCAGAGAGACAGTGTCAGAGACCATATCAGAGAGCAGGTCAGAGAGCATGTCAGAGATCGTGTCAGAGAGCGTGTCAGAGAGCAAGTCAGAGAGCATGTCAGAGAGCATTTCAGAGAGTGTGTCAGAGAGTGTGTCAGCGAGCATGTCAGAGAGTATGTCAGAGCTTGTCAGAGAGTGTCAGAGGCAAATTGTGAGAGATTGGGTGTGACAGTATGATCTTATTAGAGTGGGTAGCGTGTCAAGAGTGTCAGCACCAGTGTGCGCAGGATATCTCTAGATATTAGAACCTTATTATTCTTTTCTACCACATCCTAGGAATCTTTTCAAGATAGATCAACAGTTGTCCCTACGAGACTCAGCTGTGACAAAACTATGCTGCCTATGCTAAGTGTTGACAGTACTGATTGGCCAGGTAATCACAGTATTGGCATCATCTCTAAGACGGAGTGATAATCAGTTGAGATGAATGGATCAATACTAATTGGCATTTTTGCAACATGTCCAAAGGTACCAAAAACCCTCACGAATCAGTTCACCTATCATAATTTATTGGAATGATATCTCATGCTCTCAACAAGTTTGCAATGAGTGGAATGGAAGTTCAGTGTGCAGGCCGTCGCACGTGTCACCCAATTCCTTGAATTTCATCATCACTTGCAGACTATCCACCCCAGTGCCCAATAACCATGGTGAAAAATGATTGGCGCCCTCAATGCATGATATATCTGGATGACATGCCTGGCTTTACACAGATGCCCAGACACCACTATCCCTGATTGTACATTTGTGTACAAACCATGGCTCCTGGGGAGGTTGGGGAGTGGAAGATTGCCGACTGTCCCAATTTGGCTGATGGCTGTGAATGTTGTAGTATATATAGTTGTATGAATGTTGAGCAGTTGCACCAGCTACTGCAAGGCTTATTTCAAGATCACACCTGGGAATGGATTGTTGATATTCTGAAAGATATTTAAGGCCAGGAAAAGGGTTTGGACCTGATAGATGAACTATTGTCCATAATTCCATGCTTCCCTGACATAGGCCTGCTCAGAGACAAACTTACCTCCATGAGACAGTGGACCTCTGCCAAATACAAAGATATGGTGAAGGTTGGGCTTCCAGACTTGCCCCACTTCTAGAAGGGCATCCCGACCACTTTAAGCTGATCAAATCTTTCACCCACTTCATATATATTGGCAGCTACTGCATCTACACCAAATCAATGCTCCAATACCTACAAGATGCGCTTAGTGGCATCAGCTGCCATATCCACCTATTTCCACTGTACTGCACGAGCCGTAGAATAAAAATATACACGAAATTCATTCCCTTCTGCACTACATTGAATGTATTAGGGAAATGGGGTCTGCTGATAACAGTTACACCACCATACCTGACTTTGCTTATAAAAACTTCATGGAGCATTGCAACTACTCTACCAATCAGGTTGAATATATTCAACAGATGTTACGATGGGTAACGTGTATAATTCATATCAAGTCAAGAGTCAGTATTCTACTGCATATCATTATATTAGATCCCCTCTCGCTGAAGGCAAATATATACAGAAACCTTCTTGTGTGTGACTTTGTGGAGTTTGATACATCATGACCCAGTTTGATACGTTGGGTCAAATGAGTGAGGAACAACTGCAGCACGATTGCAACTCTGACTCTTCCAGAGGGTATCAGTATATCAGTGTTGATCTAGGCCCCAGCATCCCATCTATCAACATTTCAAGAAGTTACAAGCACCAGTCTAGACCAATGGACCACGGAATCCCATGCATCACCAATTCTCTGTGACACCGTATACTGAGTGAATGGCCTCACAGTCACTATTCAGCTACATCAAACATGAGATGCAGCTATATTGCCAATGGAAAGATGAGTAGAAAAGTGGCACAGACATGGCAATCAATTTGAGAATATTCTGATAAAATGAGATCGCGTACCACAATCAATAGTTGAGTACGCCAACGTGGATGTTGCTCTGCCAAACTGCTATATGCATTTCAATTTAGCAATAAAATCAATACAGTGGAAGCCAACACTAATGGAAGTATAATATGATGGAAGGTTCATCATGATCTATTGCTAGTGGAGAATTTGGAGAATCTATCATCTGTGATGCCAAACAGTGCCCATGTAATAATACTGTGTCAAGATACGCTGCAAAGAGTATGATGCATTGTAGATGCTTCTTTACCTTTTACACACATGCAACTTGCTCTGAGCTGTGAAGATAACCAATACCTGCCCAACTAGTATCCACTTTTGGATTCATATACCATAGTATATTACATAGCTCAGATATGTTGATCTCACCAGGGATGCCTGGTATCCAGAGCCAACACCTATCAGTACTACCATTTGCACAGTGTCAGAGCCATGTTGATCAGAGCCAGGATTGTCAGTGACCATGTCAGAGCCACACTTGTCAGAGCCACATGTATCAGAGCCACAATTGTCAGAGACTTTGTCAGAGGGTACCTTCTCAGCCAGGATTATCAAAGACCATGTCAGAGCCACACCTGTCAGAGCCACCTGTTACTGAGCCAGGATTGTAAGAGACTATTTCAGCGTACTCTCATGGCTGGGATTATAAGAGACTATATGAGCGCCATACTTGTCTCACCATATCAGAGCTGCACTTGTCACAGCAGAGTGGCATTGAATATCAGATAGTGTCACAGTATGAATCTCATGAGAAAGATACTAATCATCTCAGGACAGTCGCATGCTGTGGATAAAGAAGTCAAACCAGGTTTTTTTCAGTACGTGCACATTGCCATTTAGTTGATTAACACAGCTCAAGTGTCTGCCGACTTTACACCAACTTGAAGGCATCTAACTTGAGATTGAAAATCATATTCATAAGTTGAGGTTCGCACACATGAGAGGCCATACTATCTTGAAAATCACAAATATGTATGTTTAAATACAAGCAAATTCAGTAACTCACAGTATGAAACATGTAATGCACCCTCCAACAGTGGTAATATCAATGTTGTATTGTAGCATACAACTAACAACTATAACAATTCTCAGTTATGGTAAAGCCAAAAGTTTTTCCTCCATAATGTTGGTATAAATTTATCAACTACACAAGTTCAAGTCATTGTATCCTTGAAACATTTGAAAGCTATTATCATTGTTCATTGTTGATTTTTCCAACTGTTGTATGTAAATTAGATTTTCTTTCTGCCAGCTGTTTTAACCTTCCAACTATTCTTAAAGAAATAATAAAATTTATAACAAAAAGAAAAATGTCTTGTATTTTCAAAAGTGTATCAAGGTATAGATTTGTGATTATAAGCTTGTATGTAGCCAATACTTACCAGCCTTTGATCTGATTGGCACCAATTAACATATCTTAAGAGGACAATTATTCTGATGCTTTGTCGAACTTCTTTCTATGCGGTAATATTTCAGACCCCATATCACATCTACTCTCCTCATTTCAACCATATTCTGTAGCTTGCCTGATACAGTTCATATTCTAAACAATCTCCGCAAATGAATTATTTCAATGTTCATGTAGATAGTATGTCTCCCATTTGATATGCAGGCATTGTGTACTTTTAAAAATATAACTATTCCTGTTTTGATGTCTTTTCACCCAATAGATTTGTGGTCTTATAGGCACTCGCAATGTGTGCAGGCCATATTAATCTCTGGCAAAATGATGTAACATTTCTGCAATCCAGTATAATTATATCTATTCTATCAGTCTGTGATATAACTATTCCTAAATCACCTACTTCATTTATTCAATCTCAAAAACTCTTGTTTGTTATATGATACTTGTTCTTTGCTACTTCTGATCGTGCATGTGAATTTATTTTTGGTAACATTCTATGGCTGCGAACTTTCCTGTTTGCGAAAGCATCTGGTTCTAAGAATCCAAAATTTCATATTTGTTTGTCAATCTTTTGTTTCCTTAGCTGTTCTTCCAGCTGTAGTTTTTTTTCCTATAGTATCTTTAGCAGTCTTTCCAGGTAGGTTAATAATATATGTGTTTTAGAATTTTGGTTTGTAATATGTTTATAAATAATTTCTCCCATGCTACTCCAGTAACTACAGCTTTGTTATTGAATATCTGGATACAAGTAAACATATTCTTAATATCTCCCTAATATAAAATCTTTTCCATCTCTTCATACACTTTTTTCCAACTTTCTAATATTGAATTCTGCAATCTATTTCCACTAAGTAACTGGTGTATCCCAGAGGATATTATTATTTAGTACTATTCTTTTCTGCACAGTATATCATTTAGTACACCTCTTTTCTATCATCTATACAAAGTGAATGTATATTTCTTATTCAAACTGCTGAGAATGAAATTTTATATCTGTCATCAACAAAAGTCTCTAGTCAGTTGGCAATATCATGTTTAATAGTTACCCATCAATATTGGTAATTGTATATTTGACTTCATTCAAAGTCTAATTGTGTTGTGACTTTTATTTGTTGACTATCTTTCTGCATTGCACAAAGGCATCCTCACTAACCACATCTGACATCTCGATCATCTCTGGCACTGCTATATTCTGAAAAATGGTATCATTCTGGTCACATTATTATTGCATTGCCTGAGCACTACTATTTTCTATATCTCAGCCAGTGCCACCAGCTTCATTTTCCCCACTACCTTTAGCTCCATAGCTGCAATTAGTTCCATCTCCATTATAATTTCAAGACTTACCATTTTTGCTGCCAAAGAAGAAAGTAGTTATAATTTATGTATCCTGTATTTATTTTTTAGTACAAGCAAAATTGCATTTCAGGGCATAATATGAGTCAAATAAAGAAATATGAGATGATTTACTATGGCTAGACCTAATCATCCATAAATGAGATTCATGTTTGCTACTTTTGGAAATGTAATAATCTTGTGCTATTGTAGTTGTGCTGGAGTTCACATCTTGAACTTTTGGAAGTATAAAGTCCCACTCCAAATAGACATTTTTAAATCTTGACCTTTTCTAATTATGGTCTAGCCATTAGAATTTTCAGATCACTGGGTTGTATCTGATATTCTTTTGCTACCAATACTTTTACTATGTTATATACTGCAGCTATACCTACTATATATTGTACATATTCTAAGATATGCACTTGCACCAAATTCTAAGCTTAGTCCTGCATTTACATCTCTCTGTATTCTTACTGAGTCATTTCTGGCACTTCCAGTTCCCATTCTATTGTGGACTGCTCTGGCATCTGTAGAAGTCACTGTTGATCATGATGATACCAAAATAGAATATCTCAATATCCTGCTGAGGGCATTCCTATACTCAAGTTCACTATACATGAACTCATCCATACCAAGGCAACATTCATAGTAATAATCATCAATTTTGTTTCTGCTATGTTATGATATAATTGAGGGAAATATAATTAGTTTTACAAAATCCAATATGCGACTATTACTATTACTATTCTAGATTTTTCACAAATCATATATATGCAATTATTTTACATGCAGTTGGAAGAATAAATTCTCTCCTTTGTGTATGCTGTTTGGTTGTTTGCACTTTCTATTCCACTCAAGGTACATTAATACATGAGTTTGTAATAGTGGCCATACAGCATATAAATCCCCTTGTCAGTTGTTCAATATATATTGCAATTTGTACAGTCACAAATAAGGTCTAAGAAATATAATTTTAAATATAATCAGTATAACTGGGATCACAGGAAGCTTTGAACAAATTGTCAAAGTCTGTATTGAAGTGAAGTTCTTAAACAGATACACCATCATGGAAACTCAAACTCTCTAATGATCCATCCAATACTTGCTGATCCAAATATAGCCATCTATCCTAATATCATTCCCCTGCTTTCTTTTCTGAGCACATCTATACATATAGTTACAACTACAGTCTAAACTATAAGTCTGACATTTGAAATGACACTTTCATTTCCTACAATGTCTTATTGAATATCTGCTTTGGCAGAAGACTGGTCATAAGGTTATAATGCATTGCATAATAAAATCCCATGACAATGGCACTATTCAGTTTCTAATAGGTATTGATGAAATATCTGGGCATTTTATAATCAAAATATATGATTCCAAAAATGACAATTGTATAATATAATACTGTTTACAAATACTGCTTGTGAAGATATAGATGTATGAACAGATCAAGAGTAAGATTACCAGAAGCAAAGTCTTTAATAGATACAATTCATATCAAGATTTGAAAATAATCATTGTTGTTATTCTAACTTTCAATTGATAATAAAGCATGTTGATCTGATTGCTAAAGCAATGTGATTCTTGCATCGAAGACTGTTCAGTTCAGGTTATGATAGATTTCCTCTTATGATATCTGTTTATAACTACACCTTTAGTTTTTAGATATTTTCACAATTTCTACACTATAGTTAGCACACCATCATTATACATTCAGCAGGTGAGTGAATTAATGTAATACTGATAAATTAGTTGCCCTCCCGAGTACTAGAGCCACAATGTCTTGACAAAATCACTACACTAGATGGTTGTATTATGACTTCAACTTCAACAGATCATGTTTTATATATTCAGTAGTTGAAATTCAAATTGGCACCTAATCTGATAGTATTAAATTACAGTAATATTTATACTTAAGTACTATTTATAGTTATTGGCAACCGCTTTAAAGACATAATTGGTAATAAACTATATACTGCCAATGTGAAACAATAATCAAACAGCATATACCAAGCTAAACCCACACCTACAGTTATTTTATTCTTCAAATTCTCAGCAAATGCCAATAATTGTTCAGATTCTGTATTGTTAATATTCAACTGTTTAATAAGTAGAAAGTACTAAGAGATACTTCAATGTCTAAGCTGTATGCTGCATGAGTCCACCTACTCATATATTACTTATTGTCCGTTATTATGGTTTGTCTTCATATCCACAACTGAACTCTGCATTGAGCTACTAGCATTGTTCTATATCAGCAAAATTGTTTTTTGTCACTGTAAGCCTCTGGGGGTATATGAAAGTTGCCAGACCAGAATCCCAGAATGGTCAAATCTTGGAGTTGAATGGACTGATACAGTCCCCTTCACTTGTATCTAGGTGTATTGGTGACCCATCTCACTGTTGACTGGCCTGATACAGCAGGCTTTTTGTGTATATGAATAAGCTGGCACCAAATCTGTGGGATCAGAAAAGGACTGCCGACAACCTAGGGAGCAACTGGCAAAGCAGGCAACATGCCGAGGAGCACCTTGAATCACTGTATAACTGATGGGGAAAGTTAGATACTCTTTGGAAATATGTCTGGTGCACCTTGAAGTGCGGTTACTATTCATAAACAAATGATTTTTAAACTCATCTGTTCGTTTTGTATTCGCATCTAAGTATCTACATATCAATCTATCAATCTATCTATAAATGATCAATCTGTACTGGCTGTGTGTGGTGCATGAGAACAATTCAACGTGTGCCTGGAGATGGTGAGTAAATGAACTTCATACAGATTCACTAAGAGGCAGTGATCCTGTAAATATAGAGATGCACTTAGAAGTCATAATTGAGTAAACCTAGAAATGCACATTCGAGGCCATTACCATCTGACCATAGATATACAGTTGGAGGCAACAAACAAGCAAGTTGGAAGATGAACTGGGGTTCTGTAAATGAGGTAATTTGGAGATGTGCTATGGAGGCCAGGATAAAGGAATCTTGGAGATGTACTTGGAGGCATTGGTTGAGAGAGATTAGAGATGCACATGGTTATAGTCAATTGGGAGGAGGTTATTCTGGGGGCAGTCAATCATCCAGAAAGCATGATGGGTATGTGGGACTGAATTCTTCAGTTCACTCATAACAATGGCAACATGATAAGAGTTGACTTTACTTTGTGAGCATCTGGAGACCTGGATGGGGATGGTCAATATGAAGGAAGAGACAGCTGGGGTTGAAGTTTCATCAAGAGGGTTATCTTGATTATCATGAGAATGATGCAGAACTGGCTGGGAGTGGGTGAGAGTCAATCTTGGGGCAATAGTTGACTTGGTGTAAACTCATGATCTGACAAAGGGAGGTAGAGAGGGATGACGAATCTGGGATTCTGCCATTAATGGTAGAGTTGTAAATGAGAAAGAGAGAGATGGACAATGCAGATAGTGGAAGATTGGGAAACTCATGAGAAGAAACTGGGACTTAAGCGCAAGGTGTTGGCCACAGTAACTTCCCTGATCAGATACTGCAGGGTCTAGCACCGATATGGCATGTGCTATCTCACATCTGACACATACAATTCCTGATTTAAAGTGTAGTCAATCTAATGTGGCAGGTACACCCTTTAATTCCCCCTTCTACTCATACCCTCCCCATCACCATCACCCCTAATCTCTCTCTCTGTTGTACAACTCTACTATCCACTGAGTTTACAACATTCAGCAGTTCCTCTCCACCTGTCCATACAACAATCACTACTTACTGTTAAGTACATTTTCTACCCATAACCAACTGTCTCCCACACATAGCCAGGCTATTTACTCATGGATTGTATTATCATGCTATGGTTTACTTTTCGATGTTCCCTTAATGATGAATTAATATGTCACATCTTCCTCTTGAATGACTGCCTCCAAATACCTCTCCAAGTTCACAGTGCCATCCCCTCAGAGTGCAGATTGAAGTTCACGTGATCATGGCCTACAAGTCCGTCATCAAACTCTCTGCATTTCAGCCTTCAAGTGCATCTCTGTGTTGACTGAATCATGGGCTCCAAGTGCAAACCTAAGTTCACTAAATGAAGGCCTCTATAGTAAATCTCCAAAGTTGCTCAATTACAGTCTTCATGTGTATCTCACTGCTTGCCCAATTTCAACCTTGAAGTACAACTCCATCATTACCCAATCGTGGCCTCCAAGAACATCTCTACATCAGCAAACTATATTTCAGTCACTGGAAGCCTCAGGGGCAGTGTGGAAGTTATTGGACCAGAATCCCAGGATGGTCACATCCTGGAGTTGACTGGACTTATGGAGCCACCTTCAGGTCCACCTTGGAGTGCTGGTGACAAATCTTGGAGTGCAGCAGGGCTGATGCAGCCGCCTCCAGATGTTTCTGGGAGCCTTAGCAACGAATCTCAGAGCAAACAGCAGGACCAGCAACAATCACCGGAGTACCTGTCAATGCCAGCAACCCGGTAGGGAGTAGCTTTCAATACAGACAATAAGCTTAGGCATCCAATCACATCTGGTTCACCTGGAAGCTGCAGTTGAAACTCACATTTATACCATTCTAAATGTCATGCCCTCAGTTAGTATTGGCATTGCTGTATCTAAGTATCTACGAATCTATGTATCTATGTATCTATATGTCTATGCAGTTTTCCATGTATGCACATTATTTCTGGGCTGGCTGCAGGCTGTGATTGAGAGCAATTGGAGGTTTTTCGAAAGATGATGATTGAGTTAACCTAGAGATTCACTGGACGGTATGACTTGGTGAGAGTGGAGATGCGGTTGGATGACAACATCATATGAACACAGAGATGCACTCGGTGACTAAGATTGAGTGAACAGAGTGTTGCACTTAGAAGCCATGATCATGGCAACTTAGAGATGCACTTGAAGGATATGATCAAGCACCACTGCATATGCACTTGGAGGCTGAGATGGAGTGAACTCAGATATGCATCTGAAGGCCACGATCAGATGGACATGGAGATAATCCTGAAGGCGGTGTGAGCATCAGGTCGCAGATACGTTGGAAGGCGTAGATGGAGTAAACTCCCAAATGTGCAGGGAGGGCATGATGGTGTGAACTTGAAGATCAACATATAGACCATGATGGTCTGAATTCGGAGATGGACTTGGAGGCCAAGATGGAGTGAACTATGTGATTCACTTGCAGGCCATCATCGAGTGAATTTTGGGATGCACACTGTGGCCGTAATCTATTGTGTTTAGTAATAAAATTAAAGGCCATGATAGAGCTGAATCGGAAGAGGATTTTGAGGTAATTCATCTCGAGAGGGTCGATCTGGGGGTAGTTGAGAAGGATGCACAACAGGTGGTGAGATTCAATTCATTGGATAGTTAACTTGCAACAGTGTCAATGTGGCAAGTTGAATTTACCTTGGAGCTTTCATGGAGAGTGGGATGGTGGTGGTCGATCTGTTGGAAGGCAACCCAGAAGCTGAAGCTATATTTCTCGGTTGACCAATCATCGAGAGACTGAAGGGAAGACAGTCAGTCGTAGGTCGATGCTGTACTCAGCATATATAGAACGTAGTGTATGCTATCCTAGGTGTATGCCGTACTTGTTGTATTCTACATCTGGTGTCTGCTGGACTGTCTGTATGCTGTACTTCATGTTCACACATGATCATGAGATGAAGATATAGAGAGGGATAACATAACTATGTTCTGCGATGATGGCAGATTTGTGGATGACAAAGAGAGATGGGGAATGAGAAGGGAAATGATATGTGGATAGGGGGAACTCAGCTGCACAACTAGTCTGATTGAGCTATGAATAGATTGTATTAGTGTTCATATGGGCGAATCGAGAGTAGTACCTGCCATCTCAGGAATGGGAAGTTTAGCTGCATACAAAATATTTGGAAGTCCATGTTTCTCAAGATGATTTCCCCCGGCTCTACTAATCATTCTCTATTTTGCCTCCATGTGCCCATCATCGAAGAACACAATGTTAAGTCATCCCTCGCAATCTACCCATTCTGTGTTGATTGGTTAACAGCAAGTACACCCTATACAGTGTACAGCATATACCAAGTACAGAATACACCACGCTCAACACACTCCAAGTATAGCATACACCGAATACAGAATTAACCCAATGTTGACTGTTTCCAGCCACCAGCCAGGCTCTCATCCATCATCTCTCAGCTCTCATCTGTTGGTGCACCATGTTGTACTGTACTCACTACTTCATCACAATGACACATGAATCTATTAATGGATTCTCAGCTATGGTCATGCCCCCCTTCCAATCTATTGCCCATTGCTTGTTCAGCTTGGGAGTGACACCATCCAAGTATGCCTGCAACTATACTTGATTGCTGCTGCCAAGTGCATCTTTGAGTTTGCACTATCTTGGCCTTTTACTGTATCTCTGCACTTACTTATTCACAGCCTTCAAGTCCACACAATTATGGCCTACAAGTATGTCTCCACATGTCCAAGTTCACTTGATCACTGTCTCCAACTTTGCATGATTATTGCTTCCAAATGCATCTCCAAAAATGCTCTATTTGAATCTCCAAGTCCATCTCTGCATTCCCATGATCTCTGCCCCCAGGTGGATCACCATGCTCACGCAATCATGGCCTCCAAGTGTATCTCTGATATCGGTGAAATGTATTCTAGTTCCTAGGAGCCTCCAGGGTTTTGTGAGACGAGGCAGAGTGTAATCTTACAAGTGGCAATTTCAGGAGTAACTCAGGCCATTGGAGGGCATGCAGACCTGCCATCAGAGTGAATTGAATCTATGCTGACTATTACAGGTACACCATCGAAGTGTTTATGATAAGTATGGAAGCACATTGAAGTGCCTGAGGGAATGATGAGACCACCTGGTAGTGGCACCCAAGCAATGCAACAATCCCAACTCAACTCTGAGAGGTGCCTGTGGTATTATGAATATGCATTCAGAGGACTCCAGACTTAATCTGAGACAGTCCAGATGAATACTAGCAATGGATAACTCTGCACTATGAATATGATGCATGGAATATTGTTCATTGTCCCATCAAAATCATACTTATACTACCTATTATCTTCATCAATATTCCAGTTTTTATGGTGCTACTCCAAGAAACCAAAAAAATGGCACAAGTTTTAAATATAAATGCAGCTACACAAAAATAATGCTAGACTAAGTAATTGAATGATATCAATCGAGCATAGTGTCAATGATTTCTATTACATCTCGCGTCTTATCAGGGCTGATCAAACAAGACCATCCACATCAGCAACGACCCTAATTTCCGTCTGAAACACCCGGGTGTTCCGGACGGCTCTGACGGCTCTGACGGAACCTCATACGCTCTGACAGAGAAGTACACGCTACCTGTAGCCCAGGCGACGGGTCGCGTTGCATATGTACCTCCTTTACTTTGTGGTTATGTATACGCATCATCAGAACGACACGTGTGTCACACTCTTCGCAGGGGCTGCAGTTATGCTGAAGCCGTTTACACAACGCCTGGCGATCGACGACAAGCCTGGGAGCACCTCGAATCACAGTCATGTATTCAGTTTGTATTCTCATCTATGTATCTATGTATCTATATAGCTACCCATCTAGACACGCTAGATCTGGACTCGCTTCGGTCTGCCGAATATATACTCCCCGTCACCCTGTCCACCTCCGTTACCCCTTTGATCGAGCGTGTTTGAGATGCACTTGGAGACGGAGATTGAGTGAACTCAGAGATGCACTTGGAGGCTGTGATTGAGTGAGTTTGGAGATGCACTTGGAGGCCATGATCGTGCGAACTTGCAGGCCGTAATCGAGCGAGTCTGGAGATACACTTGGAGGCTGTGATTGAGCGAGTTTGGAGATGCACTTGGAGGCCGTGATCGAGCAAGGTTGGAGATGCACTTGGAGGCCGTGATCGAGCGAGTTTGGAGATGCACTGGGAGGCCGTGATCGAGCAAGTTTGGAGATACACTTGGAGGCTGTGATCGAGCGAGATTGGACGAGTACTGGGAGGCGGCCGATGGACGGCGCCCCGGGACTCAATTCATCAGTTAGTTAACTCGCAACCATGGGAATGTGACAAGGTCACTTTACCTTGGAAGCTCTTATGGAGAACTGGCTGGTGGCGGTCGATCGGTAGGGAGGTATGCCGGAAGCTGAAGCTACATTCAGGGGTCAACTCGAAATCGTGAGAATGAAGGGACGACAGACAATCTTAGGTGTATGCTGTACTCAGTG
>Ga0307512_10002548_pt1 | contig 22769 bp, 20 predicted proteins | sample 14_EM_MG_FD_200267 | JGI IMG/M metagenome (GOLD analysis project Ga0307512, IMG submission 200267) | Populus trichocarpa ectomycorrhiza microbial communities from riparian zone in the Pacific Northwest, United States - 14_EM | ecosystem: Host-associated > Plants > Roots > Unclassified | place...
GAGTCCAGTGATTGTAGCATATTACTAAATTTAAGATTCCAGTTACTGGGAAATAGCTCAAAATACCACAGTAATGCAAGATACCAGCAAATATGACATTGTAAATGATTGAGTATTTAATTGAATGGGGTAATATTGGTCAATTGAGCAGCATTGAGCATTTGCATATATGTGGCACATTCTTGTCACAATGATATGACAGTAATAAATCAATATACCTACAAATAGCCCTAACATGTTATGTTCAGCAAACTACATATATAGTGTAGTAGTGTAGTGGTTAGTGGGTGGGTACAATTCCCACTGAAACAGGTTCGAATCTTGCCAGAGATGTTTTTCTTTTACCATACTTCAGTCAGCTGGCAGTGTCGGGCCGGAGGCATGCGTGGGCATACGCGGGCATGCGCGAGCTTGTGCGGGCATGTGCAAGCGTGTGCAGGCATGTGCGGGCATTTGCGAAATATACACATGTGGAAGTAATATAGTATAACTCTACTATTTAACTCAATGCACATCATTTTGAATATGACAGCAATCCAACATCAATGTGGCATCAATATACCACCTAATGTGGTCTTCTGTGCTACATTAGTGTGAAATTGATCCCACATTCAAAACAATTGATATTGTTGCAAATTCCGAAATACCCCACAAGTTCAGCCAATGTATACATTTATAAAGAATTCAACATTAATACAGCATTAACTCGGCATCAATAAACGGGGCATTTTTGGTACAGTAGATTTAGACTTTAAGAGACAGAGAGATCACCGATTAGCAGCTGCACCCACAAGTTGCCGTACGCTTCCCTGCGTGCCCGGATTTGGTCCAACATCAGTGCAGCGTTACAATGATTTGCTTGTCAGTTACGATCAACGAACAAAATCCTACGTATCCCCCTCTTAGTATCCATATACGTTCCCATTGTAGAAAGACATACGCCACGGTTCTCAACATTGCCTTTGGAATCGTGTGCTCCGCCATTGTGTGGTAAAACGTGGTTTGCTCGAGATCGAAACTGTTCTCTAGCCAGACTTTAACCAGCACATAGTCTATTTTCACGTGCTGCAGCTCCGGAATATCGGCAACTGCAAACACAGCCTGAATGTTGAGTTTGGAGGCATCAGGGACAACGACCCACTTTTCATCGGAGATGAGTTTGGAGAATAGCATTGGCTAGCTATTAACTTTTACTGGTATATATACTGTTAGTTCGTCTGTATGAAAGGACTTGTCGTAAATTGTTCAATATCTGAACAAGTTTTATTCACTCTGCCATATTGTCGGTAAAATCTTCAGGCGGCCACTTTGATAGGCAGAAGTCATGAGGGCTACCGCAAAGAACTCGCTTGGAAACACTCGCCTTTTCCCTAGGTAACTTAGGTTTAATCTCACTGGGATAGTGGCAGGTTCCCATGGTGGTGGATATACGGGATCTCATTTCGAACACTAGTGTGGACAATGCGTCGAGTGTTGGGTTGCTGGCTCCATCCTTCTTACAATGTCCTGGCCCTCTCGCCCACTGGAATGTACATAACTTCATACACCCCGAAGCCAGGAAGCCCCCAATATGTTCTGGAGACATCTGCTTGCATCCGACCCAAAGCCATTCGATCCATCCATACTGGTGTGGTTGCTAGATTTCCGAGGTAGTGGTATGGTGTCTACACCACCGGTACAGGGCGTCAGTCTTCCGGTACTATTCTGCTTCCCGAGAGAGTCCTAAACCCTCCATTTGTATGGACCGACTCGCAAGCCTCCTCTACAGTCCTAGCGCTTGAGCGAGATACGGCCTTATTCGCGGTTTGTATCCACCCCTCTTGCCCTCTTGCCCTTATGACCGGTTCCGCAAACACGGCCGTGATTGCTCGCCACCGGATTTTATAGATCAGCCGAGCCGGATGAAGTAGCTCTTAAAGCCTGTTTCTGCAAGATCGGCGCCGGCCGGGCTCCAGCCAGTGTCGGTCAGATGAGAGGTCAAATCCGACCAGGTTGATTGCTTGAGAACACTGCGGGGAGGAGGGATCATCTGTTTTGGACTCCGAATCGGTATTAATACCCTCTGATGCGGCACCTGGTGCCACATAGAGCACGAGCGCAGTTGCTTCGGATAGGTCGAGATGTGAGGGTTTGCGTGTTTTCTTCGAAGGACAGGTTGTGAGGGGTAGTGGGTTCCAGTATAGGAATGATGCGGGGAGAAAATGAGAATAACAGTCCTTATTCCGATGTATATCTTGTCTCCTCCCTAGCCTCTCGTTGCCGAGAGCTTGCAACGAGAAATGAGCTTGCGAATGAGGTTCTATCGGCTGGGCACAAGACAACTGCATATGTACTTAAGTAAGTATCTAAGAAAAGTAATCTTAGATTGAGGCGTGGGGTTATAGTCGGTCTCGTAGGCGCTGGGAACGGCAACCGAGCAAATCTAAAACGGTTAGTGATGTAGTACGAAACGGTAGCATAGCAGGTAAGACGCCGGCGACGAGCTTGGACGGATAAATTGGCTTCGAGTGATCGCACTAGAATCATCTCTCCAGCCGTCGACAAAGAACATGCCCTCCCTCCCCCCCACCTCTAAAATTTACTATATACGCTTCAACTGTCAAAAATTCATACGTCTAGCAAGAAATTCGAGATCTAGCAACTGAGCAGCGCAGGACGTTCGAACAAGCTCATCACGAGAAAAATGTAGCTCAAGTGACTAATGTATCGCCGGAAGATCCGTAGTTCATATGATATCAGGGTTAGATATATATCCGCTGGGTCGAGTGAATGGGTTCAGACTAGTCACCCGATGGGGCACAAGCACAGCATAAGAGACGTCCGAACCCCCATTACGGTGTCCTCCCCTTGTTAACGGATTTCTATCTCTCCTTTTAGTATGTAGACGCATGTATTGGAGCCAGAACCATGTGTAGCTTCCTCCAGATTCCCATATCACTATACGAACGCCAGACGTCGGAGGGATCCTCCCGGAAGAGGATCGAGTGGATCACGGATGCAATCACATAGCAAGGGTGAAACGAAAGAAACTTAGTACCTTATTACTAAATACCAACGTCTATATAAATACAGCCATAGGGAATGAATCCACCTTGATCTTGAAACGTTAAGGCAAGAGTTGATATATATTACACTGGTGTTAATGCGGCTAACATATTTGTGGTATCTCTTTCTTCCTCTTCTAAGATAGATAAAGCATGGTGTAGCCTCCTCTTCTCATCCGGGAGTAATCCCCTTCTTGACTTCTCCTTGATCTCGCTCAGAGTTTCCATTCGCCTAAACCGCACGTCGTCCAACGTATTCTTGTGTAGACTGAATTCCCTGCGCTCACAACGCTTCTGCCAGATGTATCTCCACTCAGGTGTACCAAGATCGCACAAATATTCGCCTTTAGGATCAAACTCCTCAAAACGGCTCTCGAACACCGACGGCTTGACACGCAGCAACCAGCATTCCTCACAAACAACGAATCTCTCGCAACTCCACCATCGAGTTCTCCCAGCAAGTTCTGTTCCTGGGCAAGGCGGGGGCCTGTAAGCTTGTGGCGCAAGCTGAGCAAGCTGAGCCAAGTAATTCTTCAAGATGCCGAAATCACGCCCCGCTGCGGCTTCCCCGAGCTTCTGAAGAGTTTCTCGCTGATATTTGTTCGTGGGATTTAAATCACACAGAATAATTTCATCCAGAGAATACCGTCGTTTCTCGAGATGCTTTCCGAAGCCTAATGGCCGTATAAAAACATCCGCACAACGTTCGCAGAAGTCGATTCCATCAAGCGCGGGGTCTGTGAATACGTTCCAGATTTTGCCCGGTGATCCATGAAACGTGCACATGGGCGATAAGGCAGCGTTTGCAGCGTCCAACCAGGGAGTAATATCCTCCTCCTCCTCCGCATATTGCCACACTGTGCTCAGTTGATACCTACTCATCACGCAGCACAACGCATCCTTCGGATCTTGTATTGCTACAAACTCACTGCTGAATAGAGTGGGAAAGATGCCGTCCCAGTAACAACAGTCGCAGACATATAATGGTAACACAGTCTTCGGTTTCCACCACCGTCGCCCAGGATCCTTGATCAGTTTGTCACCCAGGCATTCTGGGACCTTGAGTAACATATGATCAATTTTCCGATGGATCTCGTCCCAGGTCGGAGAAAGAGTGTTCAGAAGCAGCGCCTCTGCAAATGGCCATGAAACGTGGCATGTGGTGGTTTCGTCGGTAACGGCAGCTTCGAGTGGCTCAAAGAATTGATGAAAAGGGGAGGCCAAAATGACGTCTTCGAAGCAAGCTTGGCATGCAATGAATCTGCGATATCTTTCCGCTGGGTTTGAAATGCCTTGGGTCATGTACCACATGCCTTGTTTGGCGGAGGCGTCCATGCTAGTACAAGTGCCTATTTTGGACCGTTTGGTAGCGTAACCCTCAAAAACTTCGAACACGTTCGTCTCGGTTGTTTCCGGCCAGATAAAGTTCAGTACGCGTGGGGTATTGAAAGCACAAAAAGCTCGTTGACCTTCTGCAAGTTCGCTCTCGGTAAATCCCCGGGCAAATCTAGAGCCAGAGATATTTTTCTTGTAGCAGTTCTCGCAAATGTGAAAGTTTTGTATCTCGGGAACACCGTGCCAGCGGATTCCAGAAACTGGACGCCGTCTCGGGCAAGCTGAGATTAATTCCACACACTCGTCAGACAGCGGCTTGACTCTTACACAGTCTACACTCAACAAGACGTCTCGGGCGGTGGAATTAGATAATTCATCAGTAGTTTCAACAATTGTTTCGGAGCGTTGGATTGGAGGACCATCTTCAGCTGTCAAAACTTGCCTCGTCAGATGGACTTCATACCGGGATAGAGAGAATTCAGAAACTCACGCGACTTGCCTCCACGCATGAAGTCAAGGGAATCACTCTCCCCAGCAGGTTGCGAGTCTGTCGATGTTTCCTCCGAGGTTACAAGGTGAGGGTTCTTGGCGGCCACTAGAATAGAGGGCTCCGACGTATTGGCTGCAGAAGAGTCTTCAGTTGACTGCCGTTCCACTTCGCTGTGGGCCTGGCTCGACATTAATAAGTTTGGATGCCTAGAGGCGAGCTCTTCATCAATAGATGATGGATTTGATTCAAATTCTAGGTCGCAACTGAGTTCCGAACCACGGGTGTCATCTGAACCGGCTATATGTGCCCCCATTGACTCTGAATCGCCTGCTTTAATTTCGTCTCGAGGTCTCATCACAAATAAAGAGATCTGCTGCATGTGGCTTCCCAAATGGCGCTGAAGACGACCGGCAGGTTTCACCTCTCCACAGAGTATACATGGCTGTTCAGATGACTTTGCTCTCTCACATCGATCGACTAGTGTTTGTAGGTGTACAGTCTCGAATAAACTGGAGTGTTGGTTTTGTAGGTGGCTTTCGAAATCTCCACGAGTGGAAAATACCTCCCGACATGGTTTGCAGTACCATTCACGGCAATGAATATCCGATTCGTGCTGAAACCATTCGTGCCGTGAGGTGAAGAGGAAATCAGACTTAGGGCACTCTTTAGCAGTGCATACATAGGGCCTTAGATCCCGGAAGACATGGCGGCTGGTGTGAGTTAGCACCTGAATGCGCAAGATAAGGGAAGATGGTGAATATACTCCCAAGATTGCCGACCAGAAATGGAAATAATCGTAAAACAGTATGGGCATTCAAAGGGATCGCCTTCAAAAGCGCAATCCTGTTTCGGAGGAGGCGGTACCCGGAGCTTTGGGAGCTCGCTACTGGCCCCCGCAGACGTGGCATATGACGTTTGAGAGTGATCTGTATTGGAGCACGCATCGATATCATCTTGCTCTCTCGGGACATAAATCGATACAGTAGTCTGTGTTTTCCTCGAAGTGGTGGCCGTCGCAGTGCTTTTCGGAGGTGGGGGCGTCTCTATTGTCCCGTCTGCTAGCATTTCTTTCAAGTCCTGGTCATGAACCTGCTTCGGGATCAATAGCATTGGTTGGCTGGCTGTTGGTAGGCTAACATGGTGACCGACAATCTTGTCATGGTGTCGCTCATGATACATTAACAACTGTCGACGCCGGGTGTTTGCTTTTCCCAGCCGCTCAATCAAATATTTAGGTGCGCTGGGGAATTTATGCGACAAATGCTGGATATCAAAAGGCTCGAACTGTGATACATGTATGGATGCACATTTCTCTAGTCTGTCCCGCGGCGCTGGATTTCGGATGGAGATGGAGAACTCGTACAAGCAAGTGATAACGTGTGTAATGTCTGAGAGAGAATCTGCCATTTCGGAACTTGGCTTACGTTCACCCGACGGTAATGCGATTGGAAGCTCATCCGCTTCAAACGAGGATACAGAGGAATCTGAAGACCAAAATTCGACGTCGACGTCACTGGGGTGCACATCTCCGGTTGCAATTGCGATAGCTGAAGCTGATTAGCAGTGAACATGGATAGAGAGGATTAGAAATTACAATCTTTCAAATCGCTAACGAGGTCTTCCAAAAGCTTTATCACCATCCCTTTAACATTCGAGGCCTCCCGTAGACGGTGGTCGAGGGACACACGTCCTGTCCTATGTGCTCCAGCATTTTCGGCCCAAACAATAAAACGACCAAGTTCCTCTTGAAAGCCTGGTAAGTACTCACAGGCCTCGTTATGGTTCAGACTATTGAAGAGATCGTTGAAAGCTCGTATGCAGTCATTGTACAAAGAAGCAATTGGCGCTACATAGTTAACAACGTTGTAAGTGTGAGCCATGATGAACTTCCTTGGGCTGATAGTCCGACTGCATCTAGCGAATTAATGGCGCGAGCAGCGGGCGATTGGAGGGGTCGACTAGCTGATCTCTGGTTCCAGGTTTGCGATGTTGCGAGATGAGGCTACTTTCGTGTTGAGGGACTACCCAACCCCGCTTCACGTATCATACATGTCTCGATCACTGCTTGTGTAACCGTCTCGACCCGTCTTGGATGCGGGGTTGAGATCTTGCGCAGCCGCATTCGTCACCGCAACTCCACACTTCTCACAACACTACAACAGCACCGACAGAATGGAAGTAGCCGGGCTAGCTTTAGCGATATTTCCTCTCGTCGTGAAGGGACTCGGCGTTTACCTGGATGCCGCCCAGAAGATCAAGGATGTCAAAGATTATAAGATGGTGTTGAGACCCTTAGTTCGACAACTCGAAATGGAGAAATGCAAGTTTGTGAATACTTGCGAAATTCTTCTGGAAGGAATGGTCTTAGCCGAAGAGATAGAGACACTTGTACGAGGAATCGGGTGGGGCAAGCCCGAGGTTCAGGATATTCTCTGGGAGCGCCTGCGACCAACCCAAGCGAAGGCTTTCGTTGACGCCGTGGGGGCTTTGACATCCCATCTTCAAGAACTGGGGGATGAAATTGGGCTTGTTGAAGGCAAACAGGTGTGTATGCTGACGTCCGTATCTTTCATGTCGCTAACGTTTCCTAAATAGCCGCTTGATAAAGCATCGCAGAAGAGGCAATGGAAGAAAATCAAACTCATCCTTCAACAGCAAAGCTACGTCACAGTGCTTGATCAAATCAAAGCGATAAACGCCGACCTAGCTCAGCTTACCATGCAAAGGCCGCCCACGACAGCAATTCGTAAACCTAACCAGCGGTCACCTGCAGCTATAAATTATAACCGAATACGGGGCCATGCAAAGGGCCTTTACGGCGCCTTTCAGGAGAGATTTCGAGCCACAAGATGTTCATGCAAGATTACACATAATGCGAGCCTCAGACTAGAAAAACCAGCGGTTGATGGTAAAGATCGGATTGATATCAGGCTAGAGGTGCTTTTTGATTTTGAAGCCGCTCAGGGAAGTGACTCTACCGAAAAAGAATGGCGAGCGTTGAAATTCGGACCAGTGGAACGCGTTAGCACTACACCGAAGTCCCAAGATGATATCAACAGCGGAGTTCAACAGTTAGACATGGAAAACCCTGGGTCGTGCTCAGAGGAGACTAGAAGCTCAGATTCTGCTGCGCAGCAGACCCTTGTTGGTGATACCAGATTTGGAACAGCTCTATTGGCTGTAAAGCAGGGCATAAGGTATGTTGTCCAATACCGTACCCTTTTATGCAACGGTTACTGACTATTTCTTTAAAAGACGCAAGAAAGTCTTATTCCAAGTCCAGCAGGAACTTCCAGTACGAATGGAAACCGATAAACTTTCAGTTAGTGAGGCGATCGACACGGCGAAACGAATAGAAAACCTGTGCTCGGTAATTAAAAACTCAGTTGCAGATTGTTCGGACTCCTGCATTGGGATTATCTTCGACGAATGCAACAGACCGTGGCATCGCATTTGGGCCCCTACAACGCTACTATCATACTCGTCACTGACCGAGGCCGTTTCGCTCGAAAGCCTTTTAGCTCCTGGGTGTCTAGAGAAAAAGGACCGATTAGAGTTAGGAGTGCGGCTGGCCTTCGCGGTGATGCAATTGCATTCTACTGAATGGCTCAGTGATTGCTGGGGCAAACAGGACATTTTCTTTCTACAAAGAGCCGTGCGGAGACGGGCTCTATGCGGAGGGTTTGTACTTGTCGGCGAGCCGGTAATCGACAAACCGTTTGTCCGACGAACATTCGGCTCTTCGGAGGAGTTGTACCTGCTGCATCCAAACACTGTGCAAAACACTGCACCGGCGACAGAAACAGCTACTCTTGTTGAATACGATAGAAGCCTTTTTTCTCTAGGCATTATCCTGATAGAGCTGTGGTTTGAACGAGGGATAGAAGAACTTCAACTTCCTTTCCAAAATCAGGACGGCGATACTCAGGGTCAACGCAGTGACAATACTGATTATCAAACAGCACAAGGCCGAATTGGAGAGATTTTTACTTACGCGGGAGACGACTATGGCCTTGCAGTCTCCCGGTGCATCAATGGCCTCAGTCGCCATGTCGATAACGCACGTGCTATACCGGGAAGTCTGGAGAGTGAAGACTTCAAAAACGACGTTCATACGAATGTGGTTTGTCTACTGGAAAGAAATCTTGAGGTTAGTAACCTCCTCCTACCTGTGCTTAGTGATTTTAACGCTGATGATCCGCATGAACTCTGCTAGCGTTTTTCAAAAGCATATGCTGAAAGGTCGGTAACCCGGTAGGGTGGATTGTAGATTCTAGTGGTTGGTGATTTGGGTTGGGAAGTGGTGGAGTATAATATGTAAGTCCTAGGTACTTACTTTAAGTGAGTACTAGGTAGTGCTAGTGTCGCCTCGGTTTCTTTTGATCAGATGTGGCGGGACATAGCGATCCGAATTCAATTTAATTTGATATATGGCGTTAATAGAGTCAACATTCAGCTGAACTTCCAAATTTTCACTGTATGCAGTCAACACCAATCAGATTACTTACGTGATCGAATGTTGACTTTTCATAACGAACTTAAATATGTGGGGGAAGTGATGCGATTAGATATAGATCGATTAGGTAGATAACGATAACGTATTCACGTGGGAGTTAGATAGCCGGCTCTCCCACCTCAAAAGCACAACGGCCGTCGAAACGCAACCCCATCGACTAACGTGTCTACCCCTGCAGATGAGCTCGCAATGGCAATGAGGATCGTACTGCTAGCTTTTCTACCATTTTCGTCTTCCATGGCATCCAAGGTCAAACACGGATAGTTACCTATTCCCTATACGCCGGGTTATTTTCGCATTTGTTGCAGTTTTCAGCCCTGTCGGACTAAACCGCCTCGAGCCGTTTGATTGGTCAAATCTAATGATCGGCATCCTAACGAGGAAGCAACAAATCCGAGAAGAGCCGACGTGAATAGAACAAATGGGGGAGCGCAATTGAAAAACGTTTTGATGTACTCATATAATACAATACACCGGAGAATTGCCATCTTAATAAAACTTTGTTACAATAGCATAGATCGTATGTTACACGTGCAACAAGTCCGACAGTAAGCCACCGTTCTGTATCTTTGGCTGTGCCTCGTTACTGGAGTTTTCGTCGCTCGTTAGCCTTACCAAGTCGGCTAGCGGTTAGTTGACGGATGTAGAGTACTTTGCACGTATCATTGCAGCGAGGTTACCTCTAAAGTGCAATGCTGTGTATTCGCCAAACCCCAGTGCTAAGTACCTAACAGAAGTGGCGTAGTAGAGCAGTCTACATTTACCAGCCTGAATCAACTGAACTCCCAAGTGCTTCCGTTTGCTATGCAGGCAGAACCATACAGATCAACTGGGAGTACTAGGGATCGAGAGTTTGACTTCCCATGCCAACAGAATGGCCACTAGGGTCGCCGGTACTCACTCTCACTCTAAGCGCGCTGCAGCGCAGCTTGACAGCTGGTCGGGTTCTACTTTCAACTTTGAAGAGTGAAATTCCGGGGGCTCTAATGTAGTCTCTGGTCTATACTTAGCAATTACCGGTACCACGAGTCAACCGTGCCGTCTTTTCGAAAATTATGAAACATACTTTGAATTTCAAAGATGTCTCGTTCATTTGGTTGGTTGAAATGGTTCTGAATGCTTGCTGCAAGTAAACGCTTGCTCAGCCCGACCTTGCCAACAATCACGAGCTGCAGCTAGATCCTACACCTCACCAATTAGAGCTCTTCGTTAGACGGTAATTTATCGTTTATGTTCATGGACAAATGATAACCTCTTACATCTGATCCTTTTATCCCACTGCATAATGAGGCTCAAATGCCTATCTGCAAGGTATATGTGTCCTTTGGTTGGCGTTATTCGATCCACACCACACTCAATCGATATCCAATCTTTACAACTTACATCCAATCGGTGTTCGTTATCGATTTTTCAAAATGGCACCTGGGAGTACTCGGACTACTCTGATCGCTATCATCACCTTAACGGTTTCTACGGTTTCGGCTGGGGGTACTGATGTTTCGAACAATCTTTTCAGCGATCTGGCACCGTATGCTTTCCAATATCTACCCTGTTTTTGGAGCAATCGGGGCTAACAGTAGTTGTCTAGGCTACTATCGCTCTTCGGCGAGCAGTTCGCGAAGCAATTCATGAGCCAGTCCAGTAAGATCATGTCGCAGTAGACTGCATTTTTGCTCGATATTTGATCAATCTAACGTGCGCGCTGACCAGTGGGATGGCTGGAGCATATAATATTCGCCATGGCGCCGTTGGGAATCCTCACGGCTATTGTTTCGGCCATTCGCGTTGGCGGTCCGTCGTGGTTGAGAGCAGTAATTGGAAGGGCTCGGGAGAACCGTGCAATGGTTGAGGTAGAATTGATGTCCTCTACTTCGCACGAGGTTTGCGAGCTATGGAACGGCCAAGGGATCATTAGGACAATGGGGAAGGCGGAAGTCCAGCAGATTGTATACCTGGAAGAGTTTCAAGCGGACGAGGAAACGTTTGGGTTATATACCGTGGAAAGTGCACTAAAAGATGGTTATCTGACTAGTGAAGGTACGTATGTTGAAAGACATGAGTTGTGCTCCTTTGCATTGATTGCTCATTTGCTGACAACATATTGTAGCGTACGAGGACCCACTGGTCTCAAAGATTCAGAGCCTGATATCCAAGATTCAGAACCTGATATCCAAGATTCAAAGCATATTCCAACGCCAGTGTGGACGGGGTCCCAAGGACTTGGAGCACAGTGCAGGATCGAATCGGGAGTCCGTACAAAGCACTGCTGATTCGCCTTCGGACGTTGTGAAATCAGCTCCGAACATATCACTTAACCTTCATGGCGGTAGCAAAACGAGCGACCTTTGCTGGGCTGCATTATGCGGCATATTCCTTCAATCCGGAATGCTAGTCTTTTCCGCATTCACTGTCTACAATTCGAGTTTCAGCCAGCGGTTTCCGGTGAACGACAACCGTGCAATGTCATATGCTTTCCCGGTCATGGCAACGGGAACCATAGTTCTCGTGGGCGGCATGCTAATATGTTCTGCCGTTGTAGAGTACAGCACCGAAGAGAAAAAGTTCGTAGCAGGAACGAAATGCAAAAAGGAACTCAACGCCCGCATTCTGTGGTTGCAACAAAAACACGTTGTTAGCGATCAAGCATTTGATTCCTTCGTCATCTTCGGGAGAAATAAGTCTAACCCATGCAACCACATCATATCTTCCAGAAGGAAGGATGAAAACCAACCTATTAAGTGGCCGGTTATAAAGAAAATCGCTTCAAGTAATTCTGAAGCGTTTACCGTCTTTGGGGTGGTATGCGGACTCTTTGGTTTTATTCTACAATTTCAGGTAAGATTGATCTTCCTCAACCCATACTTCTGGGACTAACAAGGTGTATATGTGGTCAGGGTCTGCGCGGTATGAATTGGTCTTCCTCTATTGCAATGCTTGTGTGCGTTTTTTTGATGACAGTCTTGAGAGCATTGGTCCGGCGAGGGTTGATTGTTACGCCGGTTTCTAAACCGGTACCTGACCAACATGAGATGGATTGGCTTGCATTGAGAATGGTCTTTGATACGGAAGAGCTAGAAGTGTCCGAACAGCCCGAGACATGCAAGTTTTGGCCCGAGGATGGGTACCAATTTAAGCCCAAAGAGGATTCGCGAAGCAACGAAAGCCCTGGCAGAAACCTCTCTCAAGAGTGCTGGAGCTGGACGATTCCCACTGGCATCCAGAATCTTGCATACGCCGGCACTTGGGGCCCAAGTGTTCCAACAAGGAATGAAGCGCAGAAGGCACTGGGCGTTAGACGACGGTTGGGGCAGCTTACAAATTGGGTGGGAGTTGCATCAAAGCCATCTATTGCGGTTGCGAGCTCCATTGATACTGTAATGAATACGCTATTTAAAGGCTCTAAATGGAATGTCTTTATGTGGTATATGAAGGTCCTAAGTGGCGGAAAGGAGCAGAATGTCTATTTCGAAGTACGAAAAGATAAGAACGGCAAATGGAAAACCGACGCGACGGCGATAGAGGCAGCTTTATCTCTGTGGATTTTCCACATCCATGATACTAAGACCAAAGACAAATTGAGTGCGACCAAGAATGAAGCCGATAGTGACTGGCTCCGGCGAGACGTGGAGCTAAAGCAGGAAATAATTCGGCTCTTAGGCCCAGATACATCCACCAAAGAGCTCCGGAGAGATATAAGTTGGTGGATTGGTGACGATATTGTCCGGGGCGGTGAAGACGACGAGACTATCAGGGACACCGACGTTGAAGACCACAGCGGCAAAAGCGACAAGAAAGCATCCAAGGGATCTGTGGATCTGGTAGGATTTCTGGGTCTGGGGTCCCACGAAGAAACCTCGGGTAAGCCCCGGCAATCACCGATAGTGCCAACAACTCCAGTGGTTCTGACCATACCTTTGCAGATATGCCCCTGACGGTCAAGTCGGAGACATCCCTGGAGTCATCGTTGGCACAACACATGTTTTCAGCTTTCATGTGGGCAATTGCAAGAGACGTGCCACCCGAGCAGATCGATTTTCAAGATCAAACCTCGGTTGGACACGCCGACAAATTTCTACCGGATAGTGTGGAGACGTTGCTATCTGTTAGACTCGAGAATAAGGTACTCACAGGGATGGCTACCGCCATTCAACGGACTGGATTAGGAACCTTACAAGGTGCTTATATGTGCATCATTCCACCACTCAGTTGTGCCAAAAAGTTACCCGTTGAGGCCGTGATCGACTTTGTGCGACAGAAGACGAGAGATGACGAAGTTCTAGGGCGGTGGGAGAAGATTGTACCTGTTTATCGGGAGCTTTTTCAGATCAGTAAGACATTTGGGATAAAACATCGAGTTTTACACAAGGCTACCGCAATCTTGATAGAAGTTTTCCGGTCCATTATTACCACCTTGGAACAACGACGTACAGACGAGGTTGAGACTTTAACAAAATTGAAAGACGAGCTATTGAAGGATCTGAATTCTCTGCAGGAGCCCGATTCCAGTATTAATCTCATGAACGGCTTTGCAGGGTTGTACAGTATACAACACCGGCGGGATCCAGGCATATGGGATGAGCTAGTGCCTAGTGCAGCTTCCGGAGATGACAACTTGGACAGAATACACCAGATGTTCACACACCCACAAATTTTCTCAGAGATTATGTCTATCAAGGACGGTAATATGAAGTCAATAGAGCCCAAATATGTTAACGTAATAGATATCCTTGGGCGATCGCCTCTTCATTATGCAGCGGTACGCGGAGATGTGAAAGTCATTAGGAAACTGATAAAGATTGGTGCGGATCCGAAAGCTACAGACCTGGCTGAATGGACACCCTTGCATTATGCTATTGAGAAAATGAAGGAAAAGAAGACGCAGCAGCAGAATTCTCTAGTGGAGGAGGAGAAGGAGAAGGAGGGGAGGGTGGAGGAGGAGGAGGATAGAGAGGTCGTTTGGGCTCTTTTGCAAGGCGGAGTTGACATCGAGATACGCGGAAGGGACGGAATAGGATGTCTTCATTGCGCAGCAAGGAGCAGTAGTGCGAAGCTGACAAATCTATTGCTTGAGGCGGGAGCAAGCAATGAAATCCAAGACAACTCGCGAAGGACTCCATTACATTGGGCTGCATACACTGGATGTGACAAGGTGGTTGATGTCCTGTTATCAAAGGGGGTAAATAGAGCCGCGCGAGATGACTACGGAAGAACAGCAGTTCACCTAGCAGCGATTACAGGGAGAGAGAAATCCATTGCATTGCTATTGGGAACCGAAGGGGTTGAAACTGACGCAAGAGACCGAGACCGACGGACGGCGTTGCACCTTGCCGCAGAAAACGGGCACGAGGCCACGTTCCGACTGCTGCTCGAGAAGGGCGCCGACATCCAGGCCAAGGACGGCAGCGACTGGACACCGCTGCACCTTGCGGCAGAGAAGGGGCACGAGGCCACGGTCCGACTCCTGCTCGAGAAGAGCGCCGACATCCATGCCAAGGACGGCAGCGACTGGACACCGCTGCACCTTGCGGCCGCGAGGGGGCACGAGGCCACGGTCCGACTCCTGCTCGAGAAGGGCGCCGACATCCATGCCAAGGACGGCGGCGATCGGACACCGCTGCACCTTGCAGCCGCGAACGGGCACGAGGCCACGGTCCGACTCCTGCTCGAGAAGGGCGCCGACATCCATGCTAAGGACGGCAGCGGCTGGACACCGCTGCACCTTGCGGCCGCGAGGGGGCACGAGGTCACGGTCCGACTGCTGCTCGAGAAGGGCGCCGACATCCATGCCAAGGACGGCGGCGACTTGACACCGCTGCACCTTGCGGCCGCGATGGGGCACAAAGCCACGGTCCGACTGCTCAAGTGAACTACCGCCATCCCACCCACCACAATCTTTATATACGGTGAAATCGTTACGCCCTCGAACCTCTTGATTTATAAGCCGCTACTCGCATCGTAGTATGATGGTTTATAAGTTATAGAAAACTTTTGCTGAGGCTCTATGAGGTTCTACGAATTTCTTTGTACGAGTTGATCGATCTGTATTTATTTGTTTGAAGCTAGACGGTTTTTTTTGGCGATATAGTGGTGAAGTGTTGTAATACAGATTGGCGAGGGTTGTTTTTTTTTAGATGCGTTCGCTTTTTATCATCGAGTCTCTTGTATACTTTTTTACTATATCACACGAAAGCATGAAGTTTATTGTATTCGAAAGAAACTAGCATAGATGGTTCTTATATAAAGTAGCGCCGTGATAAGACAAACGTATATAAGTTTGCCTTTTGGTAGTTGGCGGTGATCGTGAGAATCATGTACATGGTGTGATGAGACAAAAATCAAAGATTTCTAAATAGGTTCCTCAATTAGTCTCGTTCCTAGCCCCTCGCAGAGGATCTGGTGTATTAAAAAACTCGATGTAACTCCGTTACCACGGAGCAAATGCGGAACCCCACCGAAAGTATCCTCATTCACTCCCATAAAAAACTGTTCGGACAATGTACAGACTCTATTTGAGATTTTATCAGTTCCGGAGTGCAGTAGGTACTATGTAAATGGAAGAAGCATATCTAGGTACTGTCATTAATTGATCTGCAATTCTGTCCAAATCACCGAATGATTTCCGAATGCACCCCGACTTCGGAACTGATTCGGACCTTATTCGGAGCTGCTGGTTAAATGTGGGTGTTCGGACTGGTACAGATTACTTCCTACCTATGTTAAATACCATCGCTAGGTTGCTGTAAGTTCTTAATTGCTTCAAGGTGGGTAATTGACATCACGAAAGTTGATGAATCGGAGTCGGACTTCCAATGCCAAGGCGCTTGTGTACTCATCGAGCTCGGAAGACTTAATACACCAGACCCTCTGCGAGGGGGAACGAGACTATTCCTCAATGGGATTCTTATTGACACATAGTCGGCTGGAATACAGATCATTTTTATCTTGATCTTCTGTGTCTGCACACTCTGCCTCTCGGTTGGTGGATTCCCCTCTTCCACTTTGATTTCTACTTATATATCCATTTCATTCCCCTGTGAAAAGAATTCAAGCTACTCTACTTTAAAGCTGTTTGGTATATGTGACTGCAACAACGAAATTAAAAAAGTGAAGCAACTAATCAGACACATGGGAGTAGGTTGGACTTCAATTAAAACCGATAATTAACTAAAACCAGATAGAAATCGACTTTCGAACATCGTTTTACACCTTCTCGGGTAGCATGAAAACAGAGAAAGGGATCTGCCCATCAACTTGTCGCTATTCTTTTGGCCTCAAGCCAAAGTGTTGAGTGAATTCTTTGTTATTTTCAAATAAGAATAAACTTTGGCCTAAGCTCGCTATTGATAGATCAGAGTAGTCTCTTTTCAATGCTTCTGTTTCTCAATGGGCAAGTTCTTCTTGGGGGTCACAGCCAATGGTCATAGTATAAGTCTGTTGAGCTTTTTTGGAAGTAGCTCCACGAAAAAAAGTTGAACGGACAAAGCAAGTCAATCTCACGTCGACGTCTCCCCCGTACACTTTCTCACTCCCTCAACCCAATTAAATTCCACCCCTCCCTCCTGCTACTGGTATATGTACAATCTTCCTCCTCCTTCCTTCCATCTCACTCTCCTTCTTCACCCCCTCCTACCCCACCCCAACTCTCTCCCTACCTCTCTCCCTCGGCCGTGGCCATGGCGGTAACTCGCGCTTTCACACACACATCTTAGCTTTCCATCTATCTAAGCCGTCCATGCAAAAACCACAAAGCAAGAAAACAGATTGAGAGAGAGATACCGACACCCTTCCGGCCGGTCTAAGCATATCCGTATAGATAAGGAAAGTATGCAAAGGACACATCAACACAAGGAAAAGGGTCAGCAGCGCCAATATGAATGGTATTTCAAGGAAAGTTAAAGAATAATAATAAAAGATAATACCCTCCCTCCCCAAACAAATCCAAAAGAAAAACGAAAAACAAAAGGATTAATACAAATCAAGGATATCATCAGCATACCCATACTCATCCTCAGATATCGCAACACTCTGAGGTCTCGACGACTGCGCAATCTTCATAGTCTCCGTCTGGTCCCGCTCCCATTCCTTTTGTCTCTGCCGTTCGCGCTCGCGCTCACGTTCTAGGAATGACATGCTGTATTTGTTAGCGGGAATGTGGATTAGTGAGAGGGGGGAACTTGCTTGCTCCAATTAAACTGCCCCTCTGACATCTCCTTAGTCGGGCTGTCAAGTGGTTTCTCGTCATCTCCCTTCTCCCAGCTATGTCGAGATCTCGGCGGAGGAGGAGCGGGGAGTTTTCTCGGCGGAGGGGTGGGGAGGGCGCGCGGGGTTATGCTAGACGGGCGGGAGTCGGTGGGTTCGGTGATTGGTGGAGTGGCGATTGTTTCTCTCGCCCACGCGCCCTGTAGGAACCGGCGTTCCTCCTCCAGCTCGGCAGATTCACGGTCACGGTCAATGTGGCGGGGTGGCGGCATTGGGTGATCACTATGGCGGGTGACATGGGCAGGAGGCGGCATTGAGCCGGTGCGGTAAGCTTTGACAGGGAGGGAAGCGCGCTCGCCGGCGCGGTGCCGGATGACATCTGCCGCATCACGGCGCATACGTTCGGTTTCCTCGCGTCTGCGCGCTTCTTTTTCCGCTTCGTATAGACGCTCGCGTTCACGAGCTTTTGCGAGTTCGCGTTCGAGCTCGCGGACGCGTTCACGCTCGCGCTGGAGCTCCAAGTCTTGGATTCGCTGTTGTTCTGCTCGCTCTTGCTCGCGGTGGCGTAGCCATGATTTGCGGCGCTCCTCCTCCTCTGCCCAGCGGCGTTTTTCGGCAAGTATCTGGGCTTGACGCTCGGCCTCTGCTTCTTCGCGTTGTCGTTGGAGTTCTACCTCTTGTAGACGGAGTAGCTCGGCTTGACGTGCGGCCTCTTCTTCACGTTGTCGTTGCAGTTCCGCCGCCTTTAGTTCGGCTTCCTTTTGTTCGCGGAGGGCAGCGGCTTTTCGTAGTGCGTCCTCTTTCCGCAGTGTCTCAGCCTCCAGCTCGCGTTCCCGTCTGAGCAGGGTTTGCTTCTGTGCCTCCTCGCGTCGTCTCTCCTCCTCTTCCCGTTGCTTCCGTACCTCCTCACGCCGTCTCTCCTCCTCCTCCCGTTTCTTCCGTTGAAGTTCCTCTTCCCTCCTCTTAACCGCCTCCGCCTCCGCCTCCGCCTCACGTTGTTTGCGCTGGAGTTCTTCTTCTCTCCTCTTACCCGCCTCCTCACGTTGTTTCCGTTGTTCCTCCTCCCTCCTCCTAGCAGCCTCCTTCCGATTCCTCTCCATCTCCTCCTGCATCTGCACCTTCATCCTCTCCCTCTCCCTCTCCCTCTCCCTTTCCTCCTCCCTCCCCCTCCTCTCTTTCTCCGCCTGCATCATAGTAACAGGTGTACTCGCAGACCTCTTCCCCTCCCCAGTCTGCGCCATCACCGGCGAAGCCGTAATCTGTCGTCTCCCACCAAACATAATCCCCTGATTCCCCTGGCTCGCGCCACCCATATACCCATACTGCACGACATTCCAGGCTGGAGCCGTGACGCCCTCCTCCTCTCTCTTCGTCCACGCCGAGACGGCAACCTTCTTCTCCGGCTTCGGTGGCGGCGTAGTCGTTGTGGTAGCACTTTTCAGTCCGCCGACGGTATCCTTAAACGCCTGTGGGTTAAGATTATGCGCCACACGCGAAAAGGCGCCAAGACACTGTAGGACCTGTGCGGGATCCTTTTTTTCAAAGAGGTCGACGGTGAGGAAGCGGTCGTGTGGGGGGAGGGAGACCGGCGGGGCGGAGATGGTGGAGAGGAAATGGGAGATGTTTTCCATTTGTACGAAGGGCATTGCTGAGGATTTGAAGCGGATCTGTTTGCCGCCGAGATGGTTTGCGAGGCTGGCATGGCGCCTGTTAGAACTGTATAGGGGGGGGAAAGGGGGAGGAAGGGAGGAAAGATACCGGCATAATATCGTCCCATCTTTAAGAATATCCATTAAGTCTCCACGAGGGAGTGTTTCCGAGAGTGTTGACGCGATCCATGAAGACACGGCGTTGGCTGCTTCGGGGGTGTATTTTGAGCGACGGAGACGAGCGAGATCTTTGTCCAGGGAGGATACCGACGCCATCGTCGTCGTACTTAGTTAATTTAACGTTCGCAGCTGTTCTTTTGGGGTTGAGTGTGAAGACGGAGGAGAAGAAAGAACAAGAAAGAAGGAAGGAACGGCTATGGCTTTGCAGACATCGAGAGGGGGCAAGTAGAGTTTGAGCTGAGCTTTGACATGCGTAAGATGAGCCGTGATGTGGGGACTGTGCGTGGGGTCTCCAAATTATAAGACAGGGGATGCGTGGATGGAAATGTGGCTGAGTGTGGCGTTGATCTCGAAAAGCAGGTTTGATCAAAAAGAAAGCCATAGAACCTCAAAACATCATACGCTCATTCATTGCTCGCTCTTTTAATACATAATCCCTCAATCATCCTTCATTCCGTCCCAAATCATCTAGATAAGATGCTTACTCCTAAAGTACGCCCTCAAATAAAACACCTGCCACCCGCCGAGCCCAACCAGCGTCGCCATAACCGCCAATGCAAAGTACTTAACCCGTTCATTCGTGCTCTCATTGGTATCTCTCAGCTTCTGCTCGCGACGACGCAGATACTCCATCTGGTTCACAATCTCGCTGACCACCTCCTCGATCCTCCTCAGCTCAATCTCGACTGGCTTCAGCTTCTCCGCCGTCTGGATCGCGGACCAATCACGCGCGTCGGCACCAATATCAACATCCAGTTCGATAGCACGTACCACCCCAACTTGCCGTCCTGAAGTAATGGTGTCAGTAGGGAACAAACGGGAGGAAGGGGTCAAGAGAGGTAGGTACCCTCGGCAAGCGTGTTCTCGAAACACACATCGAATGCCGCGTCGGCGTGCGAAGTGAATGCCATCCGCGTCTCGCCAACGACGTCTTTGGACTTTCCGTACTCGTTGCCGACGGTGTCTTTAATCTGTAGATCCCACCGCAATTAGTTCGGAAGAGGAAAAGGGAGAAGAGAGGGGGATGGGGGAGTACGTGGATATTAAGAGTCTGCCCATCTCCCTTTTGGCCTGACGCCGTCACAGTCACTACTACCAATGTGTCCTTGGATACATAGTTGCGGATGCACCGTGGCTCGTTGCTGTTCTTTGGTTGGGCAACGATGTCGAATTTCAACGCCGAGGCGAGGGAGAGGAGGAGGAGGAGGAGTGCGGTGGCTCGCGAGAGTAGCCACATCGTTATTCGTTGAGTGTTGTTTGTTGGTGGTCGTCGGGGTAAGGTGGAAGTTAAGTTAACTCATTGCAAAAGGAGAACAAAGCAAAGCCAAATAGTCGTGCGTGGCTGTGTGTGGCTCATGTTGTGGCTAATACGGCTCGGCAACCACGTGCAAAGCAAGCAAGCAAGCAGGTAAGCTCGGGTATGCTCCGCCGCACCTGCTGCAACAACAACGCAAGACATAAAGACAACTCATCCAGCCACCAAATAAACAACCACCCACCACCACCCACACCACACGTCTTCCAACCCCTCCTCTTCCTCTTCTCTCCACTACATCTCCCTTTCGCGCAATTGACCACCACCATGGCTCCGCGCTCCCGTCGCAACAACCTGCTCCTCCCGCTCGCACTCGGGGCTACTGCCGCCGCCGCCTCCTTCGCGCTATGGTACTTCCTGAACGACGACGACCCGCATCCGACGCGGCGCACGCACGTGGGGCACGAATCGGGCGATGAGGTTACGCGGCGCACCTCGCCGCCACCGGCAGTACCGGGAGCCAAAAAGAGCGTCGCGCTCGTTGTCCGTGAGTCCTCGTCGCTTTCGGAGCTTCTCTCGCACCTCCCCACGTCGCTCCCGCTCGACCGCGCAAACATCTTCATCCTCATCTACTCCCCGGGGATCAAGGCGCATCCACTCTCCGATTCCGACGCCGCGACATTCGAGAAGAAGGAGGCCGAGGGCCGCGTCTACCGGCAGGCGCGGAAGCTGTTCCCCAAAGATGTACCCAGAGAACTAGTGTTGCCGTATACGGATGAAGCATCGGTGGTGCCGATGCTGAAGCAACTCGCGCCAGAGAGTGTGTACATGGAGGCGAGCGTTGTGGGGGAGGGCGCGGAGCTAGTGCGTGCTGTTTTGGAGGGCGGGTGGGTAGGTGGGGTCGTTGTGTCGGTGCTAGATCCCGCGACTGGACAGCGGCTTGCGGATGAGACGGGAAAGTTTGGAAAGAAGTGTAGAGTCCTCGATGTGGCAAAGGCTGGTGACGACTGGATGGAGCGTGTTTGTAATTGAGATGGTTGTGTTTTCTGTATTTGCAATGAACGGAGAAAATTCTGGTCAAGAGTTGGAGTTCAGTTTTGGGCTTGGGGTGTACTATTATCTTTCTTTTCTTGATGATTGATTGGGTGCTATCTATCTAGCGTTATGACTGTTGATTTGGAGAGCATGGGTGGGTCGGTCTGTATGCGGTGATGGATATAGTACTAGTAGTTACTTACGATGTTACGAACATGCAGAGATGGCTGTACAATGGTTCGAAAGTAGACCTTCATGAGGTCGTGATCGTGGCCATTTGTGAGCACCGCGGAGCAGCAATGGGCACCAGGACACTACCTCGATGGGATGAGATGGGATTGCGGACGAATAAGACAGGGTGTCTTGGGATTACTTTCACTTAGTCCCACGCCAGTCCATAGCTTGTGGATATAGTTTTTTAAGAAGCCAACTTCCAGACCAAGCCACCACCTCCATTGTCCTTGTTAGGAACTGAGTTTGACTTCAGGGGTTGAGATGTGGCACCTCGATGGGGGTATAGAGTAGGAAGTTGTTGCTAGTACTGTTGATGAATAGGAGCTGTCTGTAGCAACAATGAGAACCGGGAGCGCTGCACTGATTGCAGTTGTTGGGTGCAGCTGTGGAGCATCCTTCATTAAATGGAAACATAATATTCCACTCTTATCGGCGTCGGAGTTGCGATATCTTATTGGAGGTCTACGAGACGGCATGGAAATCATCCCATGCCCACCACCACGTTGACCCGCCTAAATCCATCAGTGATATGTTCTGCCCCGTTAGGAGAAGTGATTCATATATATTATTCATATAAGCACACGGAATGTGTCTTTTTCGATTCTTATTGGTCAGAATTCTGTGGCTGAGTGGCTGAGTGGCTGATAGTGGCAAGTATAAACCACAAGAACTCAAATTAAAAACGACCCACTAATTTAATTCTGTAAGTTGCACTCTGCCAACAAAGTGTGATATACATGAAATGTGTATAACTCTACCTGCTTTCACATCCCAGGTTGACATTCATGATATTTTTAATATTGGGTGAGTAGTTGTGGATTAATACCTTTAT
>Ga0307512_10002550_pt1 | contig 22767 bp, 27 predicted proteins | sample 14_EM_MG_FD_200267 | JGI IMG/M metagenome (GOLD analysis project Ga0307512, IMG submission 200267) | Populus trichocarpa ectomycorrhiza microbial communities from riparian zone in the Pacific Northwest, United States - 14_EM | ecosystem: Host-associated > Plants > Roots > Unclassified | place...
AACTGCATGCAATGGAGCTCTGTATTTACCATGGTATTAAGGTTCAAGTTGAGGGTTTAGATGGTGAACGCATATCTCAGATGTGTCGATGCACAGGAAGCCAGAGCTGGCGCGGAGGGGATCGACCGAACGACTGGGTGTGGGTAAAGCAACGCCCGGGGAGGTGTTATGGCGCGCTGAATGGGCGTCTTCCGTGGCAACTGCAACGACTATTCAAAATCAAACTCATAAACGATGATGGAGCTTTCGTTGAGTACTGGTTAGCCCTGGCGCTCACCACAATACCTGAAAACTCGGGTAACTTGGATCCCGTCTCGAAATTTGTCCAAGTGAGAACAGCACCGGCAGCCGTTGCTTTCCAAGTTTTCAGTGTGGGAAATATTGTCGGCTGCGCGCACGTCATTCCAGAGATAGCTACTAGTAGTAAGACAGGAGACGGACGGAACGAACGATGGATTGTTAATAGCCACATAGATCTGGCGACGTGGAATGATGTGTATAATTAGTAAAGAGAGAATGGCATTTTGTGCGCAGGTAGAAGGTACGAGAGGAGAGATATTCCCAGCGTCACCCATCGCCTTGCAATCCCGTATAATTAGTAAAGACAGAATTGCATTTGCGCGCAGGTAGAAGGAATGCGAGGAGAGATTTTCGCAGCGTCACCCATCGCATTGCAATCCCGATGCAAGCGCGTACCCAATGAACCCATTCCGACGTATAGTCACAGTTAGCCACAATGCCAGAGTGATCGTTTAAAATAGGAGACCGACAGAACGAGAAGAAACGGTGAAACAGCGATCAGAGGGCAATATGGAACGTGACGCGTTGAATTGACGCCGGGCGCGGAGTAATCCACCACCGGGGTGTCTCTGACGGCTCTGACGGAGCGCATCCACTCTGACGGAGCCATTCCGCCTGGACGGAAATATTTTTTGCTGATGTCCCGGGAAGCACAGCAACTGCAAGTTCAGCTGATTGGCTCTAAGTGGGTCTATAAGACTAAACGCAATCCTGACAGGTCCACACGATACAAAGCATGGCTAGTCATAACACGATACGAGCTGATGGATTTTGGTGAGACTTATGCCCCTGTTAGAAAGCTATCTACAGTTTGGTATCTCATCTCTCTCATCAGGAGATACGGGTGGAATATGGACCACTTAGATGTATTCAATGCTTTTCTAAATCCCGAAATCGACAATGACAATATCTACATGACTCTACCAGAAGGATGGCCAGAACGCTCCAATGCCCCAAAGATTGTCGTCAGACTCAGGAAAGCTCTCTATGGTCTTAAACAAGCTCCACGGCTATGGCACGACGATATCAATGCCTTTCTACTCGCTCCCAGGTTCACACAGTCTTCAGCCAATCCCAATCTCTATCTCCCCAGCGACGGTACTCTGATACTTCTGTATGTTGACGATATCTCCATGTCATATCTGGAGGCTGCGGCCAAAGCCGCAACCGAAGTCAAAGCGAAACTCTCAGAGAAGTACAAGATCACAAACCTCCGCCCAGCACGCCAATTCTTCGGCTTCGAGATCCGCCATGATGATCCCGGAATAAGTCGCGGTCAGAAAGCCTATATCGCCTCAGTCCTCAGACGATTTGGCATGGAGCACACTCATGGTGTCTCGACGCCCATGGATCGAAATGTAAAGTTGGACTTCGCCGAGGATCGGGGGGAGAAGGTACTGGAACAGGAAGATATCACAGACTATCAAGAAGTTGTGGGGTCACTAATGGACGCAGCACTTGCAACTCGGCCAGATATCTCATATGCATTCGCTGCTCTTTCTCATTACAATTCGCGGCCATTCACCAGTCATATGACCGCTGCCAAGAGAGTTTTTCAGTATCTCAACTCTACAGCCAGTTTTTGACTACACTACACCGGCAATGGCATTGGCATCGACCTCGACATCGGCAATAGTCATGTAGGGTACTCGGCTTCCAATGGGGCCCATGATGGCATGGAACGCAAATCACAGGGAGGCCATGTGTTTCTCGCTTGCAATGGAGCTATCTCGTGGCAGTCTCGAAAGCAAAGTCTCATCGCCATGTCAACTCCCGAGGCCGAGTTCATCACCTGTTTGGTGGCCTCTAGCGAAAAGAAATGGTTACTTCAACTACAGAAAGACATTCACGGCAAAGACGTATCACCGCTGCCAATCAATGGTGACAATCTGGGTGCTCTCACCGTTATCACCATGGGAAGCAACAAACCTCCAACTAAACACATTGACGTTTCCTATCACAACAGTCGAGATCTGCATAGACGATGAATAGTCAACTACTCCTGCATGCACACGAACAAGAATGTGGCAGACATACTTACCAAGGCCTTGACGAAGGATAAGCACGAGAAATTCACCAAGGCAATGGGGCTATGGTAATAGAGGTCAATTGAAGGTTGGATTTAAGATTGTTTCACTTTTCTTCTGGGCACGCGGATTTCCTTGTCTCTCTATGGATGGCCATCCTCAGGCTAGGGTAGTAGTCTTTCCCTGCTCAATCTCGCAGGGTTTTAAGAAGGCTACTATGGGAATCACAATTTGTTTGTTTGTTTGTTTGTGGATTTGTTTGTTTGTTTTTCTTGCTCCACGGAGCATAGCAAGAGGGGGGAGTTTGCATATGTGCGCAATCTGCCTGGCGTATGGCTTCAGTTGGGCTGATGCACAATCTCTCTGAGATGATGGTCATCCCAGACTCGTCTAGAGATGCCAGACTCAGCTGGAGATGCCAGCTGAGTGCGCACGCATGCGTACAGGACATACTCCGAATACCATATATATAAGATCACGAATGTACCTGTACTTATGAATACAAGCTTCTAGCAATCAGTACATTTCAACACTTCTCCCCACCACCACCACCACCACCACCACCACCATCTAGAGTGATACAGCACTGACCTGTCATTATACCTGATGTGTCTTCACCCACTACCAAAGCTCAACCTGCAATGCTCAACCTTGATGATAATTATAGCTCCACAGATGAGGCATATATTGAGCCAGCTGGGTAGATCACAGCTGATCTCTCTGCCAAGCAGCATAAGAAACCACTCAAAAAACCAATCCAAAATTTGATAGATCTTCCAGAGCTTCCCACATTTGACCCTTTACAACCTATTGTCCCTCCTTACAAAGAATGGAACTAATTGCCCATCTTGTTCTCCAAGCTGGATGCTATTACTCCAATTTAAATCTTTCATCTCTTTCTTACCAACTCCATTACAGGACAGCTTGTAGCCAACACCAATTCCTATATCCAACAGCAGCTTCTTGGGACAGACAAGGAGCAGCAGGATTCCTGGCAGCCAGTGACTACTCAGGATCTTTATCTCTGGCTGGCAATTCAAATTCATATAGGTGTTATTGGAGTTCCTCCTGAGAGGTACTGGATAAAGGATAGAGTTTCCCTTCCCAAGGATGGATTACCACCAGCAGCCTACCTTGGCAAGACTCGCTTTCAGGAGATCTGCCACTTCTTACATGTTTCTCCATGCAATTCCCCATCTGAAATTCCCTATCATTTTTGAAGTGGAGTGGTGAATAATGGAGTTGCAACCTTGGAATGGATGGACAGTTCTCCTGTTACCATGATGTCTAAAATCCACCCTCTAAGTCATGAGGATTCGCTGGCGCTGAGAATGAGAAATCATCCAGGCAACAAGTGTACCTATGCAAGTGGAGCAAATTCCACATTTCTTCCTGGAGAATGCCAGAAAGAGCTTGATATACCAGTTATTGTTGATGCCTACATCTAGCACAAGGTGGGTGTGGATGTGGCTGACCGGTATCGAACCTATTTTGATATACAGCTCATAACCAGATGCAATGATTGATATCCACTTTTCTATTGAATTCTGGAGACACCTGTCATCAATAGCCTTATAATCTATCAAGATCTTCCAGCAAACAAACAGTGCACTGTGGAGCACTTTGACTTCCATCTCTCCATTGTGCATGACTTTCAGCAAGCTGGAAGTCCATCAACAATGAAAAGTTCCTCCCACATTCCAGCTTCACAAAAAATCTCTCGGTCAACTCCCGCCACACAATCTGCCTTGCCCCCACTGCCTACCAGGCTAGTTACCAAGCACACCCCCCTTCCCCTCTGCCAAAAGGTACCAGGAATGCATTCCCCACTTTGGATGGAGAGTCTGGATTGTTACCTTTGCAGAAGTCAGGGTGGTAGTGGAGAAGGCACAAAAACCAGCATAAAGTGTGAGGACTGCAATGAGGCTTTGTGTTTCACACCCAAATGAAATTGTTTTTATGAATTTCACCATATGTAGAGTATTTTTATTTATTCTGGGGGCATTTGGCTGGATTGTGGTTGTGTGATGTGTATTTTAAAAGCGGGCCCATCAATGGGCCCAAACCCGGTTACTGGCAAAGGGATAAGACGCCTGGGCCGTATGCATGAGATGCGTTCCACCGAGACCTTCCAGAACGTTATGAAAAATACGTTGTATTTTCTTAGAATTACGCCGCATGTTCTGTGTTCTAGCAGATAAAGACACCGGTGGGCTTGATGAGGTATGATCACTATTGGAAAGTCATAGTTGACGTGATATACTCTATTCGAAATTGGATAATCAATTTAAAGTGCCTTTGACCTTCCTGTATTCCCACGTTTGTGGATGGTACCTGTGTGTTGGGCAGATCTTTGGGACGTGGGCCGATTCACTTCCGACTTAGATGAGGCGACTAACTATGATAGATGACAATCGGCAGACAAACTGACTGGTTGAATACCAGATGTATACATTGTCTATTCATCGTCTTCATGTATCAGCATCGTTATTATTCCTTCCCTAAACCGGCTCCGCAGCATCACTATCATTTGAAACACCGTGTAGCTGTATCAATAGATGGCGGTTTTCGTAATCTAATCTTGTCTCCCTATGTCCCCCACCATCACTTAGCTTTCATCTCAATTCCCAAAGGAGGTAGGACATACCCTTAAGCAATCTCTTGATTATCTTGTCTTTTGTAATAACATAGACATGCGCGCCCCAGCCTGATAACGCATCGCGATCAACCGCGTTCAGCAACGCCTGTGCACAGGTCTCAAACAGATCTTCGGGCTCGAGATCGGGCTCCCACAAGCTCTCACAGGTTCCAAACAGTTGGTCTGATGCCGTACCCGAAACGATGAAATCTTTTGCAAAATCGATGCAGCTGTCCATTTATCAGTATTGATAGGTAGGATAGGACTAGAGATTGGACCCGATGGAATCAAATCCGCAGATGAACGGTTTTCCTGTCCTCTGGTTGATCCCCGCGATGACAGGCGAGATAAAGTAAGGGCCGAAGCGCCGCTCATATAGCGAAGATGAGACAAGGTTCGCCATGGTTTCCGGCTCGATGTCGCGCTCTTCGCGGAGTCGGTACATGTTGACCTTGTAGCGAAAGAGCTCAGACCTAACATTTAACCGCCCCTATCAGCTTCCGTTGGTCCATTGATGAAGGAGTTATACATGGTGGTAACATCGGTTGCCAGTCCCGTTAGTCCCAGATATGCGTCGCCATACGAGAAGATCTTGGGGAAGTTGTTGGAGACTGTTAGAGCTTGCATTCCGAGTCTTAGGTCACAGCCAATAGCGACACAATCTTTGCCGACCCTGTTTACTTCGTCATCAGCTTTAATCGGGCATCTAGAGATGAGGGAGCATATACATAGCTACTACAGCACCGCCATTTATGCTGAAGGGACTGGACTGATGATGTGGTTAGCACGGTGATTGCTGAGGTCGGAGGTGGGGTGGCGGAAGCGAACCATTGGGGGGGAATGTTTGAAGTGTCTGAATGGCGAGGAAAGCTTAAAGGGGGGTATCTAAGATAATTTCAAAACGTGGGGTTACAGGGGATGGAGGATGATGAGAATGGAATGGAAGGATGGCGGATGGAGGGGAGCTTTGGAGGTACCCTAAAGGATGGCGCCAAGGCCAAGACTAAACATCAACTAAGTTTTAATCCTTACGGGGAAGCTTGGGAATGGACAAGTGATAAATCAACGAACAACCGCTGCCTTTCCTTTCACTGAGATATTCCCCTGGGCAATCTGCCTCTATTGATTCGAAATGTTGCTCTTCTATCGCCTAAATGATCCGTCTATCAGTTCGTGCGTCGTCTGATATGGAATGGTTCCCCATTTTAAAACAATCATCACCACGACACGCTCAACATCCAATCATCACAGTATTGTTCGTAAAAGGCCGCGCAATTAATATACCCCCATCTAATCACGCTTCAGTTCAATAACTTCCTCATGGAAGCCTTCCGTCGCGGAAACAATAACGATCTGTAGACCATCTCCAACCTCGATATGTCTCTCGGTAGCGCTTGTAAATGCATCCTTCACCAGCTTCTCCACTTTCTCCTTCGGTAGATACTCCACGGGTCTCTCCTCTATTCCGAGCGTGCCGGGGACATACTGATTCTTGAACTCAACCTATTCGTCACCACATCAGCGTGTCGTCTGTGTGTGCAGGGGGTAGATTTGACCTGGTTATCCAGGAACGGCACGATCAACGAACTGGCCGCACCTGCTGCTGCACGACGTTCTCCCTCTTTCGAGTAAGAACCCACAGGGTCGTAGGAATATAGCCGCGCCTTTCCGTCTTTATCGAGACCTCCGAGGATACAGTAAGCGTATTTAGGGAAGAAGCGGTTTCCATACAGGACGGTGAAGAGGTACTGCGCCGCCGCCGAAACCGTCATGTCTTTCAAATTGTGCTGGAACTTGAAATCCTATTCCCCAGATAAGCCTGCAGCCATTATGATGAAGCCAATGGATAGGAAGCAAACATCAACAGCTCTCCTCATGGTATCAGCAATACTCTTTGCATCTGCACCAAACCCAACAGTAGCAAGCACCAAAGACGATTCCTCTCCAAGCCGAAATACTTTCTTTTCCATGCGGGAATTGATGTTGTAGCCCGAGGTGTGTCTTGTATCACCAGCCATGATGAGGAAATCGTCGCCTGCGATGCCGATTATAGATCCGCCATTGTCAGTGTAGCTAGAGGTGGAGTTAGCAACTTCGGGGAAGGTGTCGGAAACGGGAAACGAACGGGTTGAAGGCATGTTTGCGGATGCCATTAACTGTATGACTACTATGGGCGTAAGATGGGGTTGTAAAGAGAGACATTTTGATAGATGTTGATGGTATAGAAGTAGGAGACTGAGTGTTGGAGTTGTTGCTCGAGTAGGTGCGGGAGTTCAAGTTTAGCACCCAGACCGGGTAAATGACGAGGGATAGTGCTACGCAGCTGTTGGACCCAGCAACGACAACCGCAACAGTTATGGGTCTTGTCGACGAATATGGCAGCGATAGTGAAGACGAACATCCCCCCCAATCTCTCCAGTCCCGCCCCCTAGCTTCACCTCCAAAGCCAGACCCCTTACCGGTAGTGCAAAACCCACCCAAGGTACGCAGACGCCCTACTTCAACTACTATCACTAACGAACTAAACTGACATGTGTCTCAGCCTTTACCTGCCTCTTCTGACGCTACGAATACTATTACAGATGGTACTATATATTCAACTATATCCTGCACTACACCACCACCGTTAGAACCCGCAACGGCAGACGCCCCAATAGTTGGCCCCCTGCGCCTTCCCTCGGTCTCCCCATCACCAGAACCCGAGGAGGGCCAAGGACCTCCATTATCGCCATATTCTACCTCCCGCAGCCTAATACACTCGTTAACGCTCCCAACCTCGATCCCGTTGATTCCCCCTTCTCCCACGGGCTCACCTCCGCCCTCTCTCGTCGGTAAATTCTCGCATTTCCGGGACCTCAAGACGGAGGGTGTGCATTTCAATAAGAAACTACTACGCTCTTCGTCGCTGCGGAATCCAAATCTTCTGCAGAAACTTACAGCATTTGTGGGACTTGATGAGACAGATCAGTATGCTACCAACCTTACACCTGAGTTATGGGATCCAACTACGTTCAATGAAGAAGCATTCGTGGAAGAGCTTGCAGCAAACCAGACCAGAATTGTGGGAGCGAGGGAGCGAGCAAAGATAGAGCAAATAAGGGAGAAGGTCGAGTTCGTAGGCTCTGTACAGATACAGACATCACCGGCACAGACACAGCCGAGGGAAAGAGTGGAAGAAAGCGCTGCAGAAAGGGTAATGAATGGATTGGATCGAGAGCGGAAGATTGCGCTGCCCAGAAGAGATAGAGATGAGGGATGGAATGGAAGACGGGATGACAGAGATAGGAGGAGAGATGATGACCATAGGGATCGCCGGCGCGATGATGATAGAGAGCGGAAACGACGGTGGACGAGGTCAAGGTCTAGGGAACGCGACCGTGGGGGTAGGAAGTATAACAATGTTGAGTACCGCGATAGGAGGTAGAGGGATGCTGCCACTTGGTCAACACTGTTAGTGTTCCCGATTGGATTCTTATGAGTGATATCACGACCGGTTCTAAATACATAAGATTCCTCATCCTTTGTTCTAGTCATCCGAGTCGACTTGTCTCAACCTCTCGTGACTAAGCTCGCAACCTCGCTTGCCACGAGAGAAGCTGATATGAAGATTTTCATATCTAGCAATACACAATTGATTACAAAGCACTGCCAAGCATTGCGCCAAGGATTAGAGTGCTATCTTTGAGTGAAGTACCGGAGCCTGTACAGGAGCCTGTACACCGGAGACTGGGAGTAGGGAACTGGACTGGCATTAATACAGTAGTTACGCATTGGCGGAGAAGATAGGAAGATAGGGTTGATAGAGGGAGTGAACGAGAGGGTGAGTGGACGAGAGAGGGCAAGGGTGAGGGAGAAATGACAGCTAGATGGAAATGTGAGAGCTGGAAGTGAAGAGAGAATACAGAGCGGGGTGCACAGCACCTGCACGTGTGCTCCAATCCTGTCTACTTCTTCTTTACTTGAGATTTGTGAAACTTTGTCGACTGCTCAAGTGTGCTAACCAAATCTTCATATTAACCCCTGAGCGCAGCGAAGCTCACATTACAAAGGAGTCACTAGGGTTGTCTCGAGCCCAGCTAAAAAATAATTAGTGTTAGTCATTCATAGTCATGTAATTTAGTCTCAATCTCACCAAAAAAATCACCTCATTTTCCCTCTGTGTCAATTTGTTGACTAAGGCGCAGCCAGATGGGGAGAGACAGAGGGCACAGCTACTATGCCAAAAAAACCCCGTTTATTGATGTGACTGCAGTGCCACATTTACCCGAGTGCAGCATGACTCCCAGAGTCCAGTAATTGTAGCATATTACTCAATGTAAGATTCCAATTACTGGGGAATAGCTCAAAATACTACAGTAATACAAGATACCAGCAAATATAACATTGTAAATAATTGAGTATTTAGTTGAATGGGGTAATATTTGTCAATTGAGCAGCATTGAGCATTTGCATAGATGTGGCTGGCATGTTAGGGGTTCTCCCTTAATAGAGGTTGTGGTTGTAGTCTACTTCGAGATCTACATAACAGGTACATAATACTGTATACTACATAACACCGATCTCATAACGAAGTATTAACCTATCACATGTATGATCCTTAGCTGGAGATTACAAGCGTCGTGTCGATTTGACAGCAAGCCTCATTGCTGGCGGATTCATTGAAAGTTCACATACTATGGTAGAACTGATTTGATGATGCAATAACCTTCGCCAGTCGATAAGCCTTCAAGGCTTATATTGATGCCAGTTATTTCTTACCACACTCATTCAAACAATGCTAAGGGGACTGGATGCGGCAGTTGCAAGAGTTCACCTGACGTGTCAGGCAGAGGATACTAGCCAAAATGCAATTATGCGGGACTTTGAGCCAATCCCTTGTGGAGCGGCACAACTCGGGTACTCCCCGGTCAAAGGGAATGATCTCAGCCTTAGCATGGTGTGTCTGATTGATGAAGATGTTGGGCAAAGTCATTAAGACCCGATAGGCCGCAGAGTCCCTGGCAGGGAACAACCGAGTAAGGTTAATCACTATCAGTTCAATAATAATGTTGTGATACGTCAAGTCAAATGTCAACAGAGCAGTGGTGGGTCGCCATGAAGGTCTCTGAAGCAGATAAGCCACACAGCCTATATGGTGAAGGTTGTGTCTTAATTTATTAAGCAATCAGTTTAAAGCCCTCCAAATAACCACATTAGGCGACGGAGAGGTTTTGACTATCCAAAACAAACAAGTTGCAAGTTATCTAGGTTGATGTTACTGTTTGATTAAATCTTATTGCGGATTATGGCCTGAGAAGGGAGCGTAACCCTTTAAAATCAATCGCGCAACAACACGATAACCTTTGGGATGCGTGGTTCTCTATCATACAGCCTGGATTATAATAAAAGAGTCCTCTATGTTATGACAAATGAGATCATAGCTAAAGTTCAGACATATACTTCGGTAGTCCAAGAAATGCTATCAAAGAACGACAAGAGCTCCGGCTGTTGGAAGTGTAGCCCCACAGTTACGAACGATAGTACCTACCTGCAAAAGACAAAGCTGAAATATTATTAAGTTTCAAGTTCTTATTATTATTATCACTATCAAAGTATATTAGTATTATCTATTAGGATTGTACTCGGTTCCCCCTCCCCATGAATTAGCGAAAGTTTCCGAACGATTACGACATTATCGTATACATATTATCCCTAATTATATAATGATTTCAGAAGGAAGAGAATATATTTGCGGCACAGTGTATTTGGTGGCTTACAAGTATCATTCAATATATGGGGATACTAAGGTTCTATCTTGAGTATCAAACATTTCCCGCAGAATACATGAGGAATTGTATCGTTACGCTGTTACCAAGTCAGGTTAACGAAGGAACTATAACTCTGGAATCTGATATTCCTGTTCTGGATCTTAATTCAAATCTTGATACCGACGAGCTGTCATCTCAAGAAGAATCAACAATTGACTGTTGAACTGCTAAGTAGAAAATATTAAACACAGCTAGGTCTGGACGAGTGTTCAAGAACGAACCAAAATATCGAGAACCCACCATTTTCGAGCTTGAGCAACGTTTCAGAAAACAAAGCAAAAAGCAGAGAAGGCATACTAGGGATCGCCTTCGAGCTGAGTATGAAGAACGGTGAAATTAACATTGAGGGGGATTACACGCGAGACGTAATATTGCCGATAGTATCTGAATGCCAGATGTATCAAGGAATTAGCAATAAGGATTTTGTGAAGATACGTGTCAATTCAGATTGCACTTATAATGCGCAAAAATATTACTGCTATAATATTAATTATTCATCGAGATTAATTACTGCAATTACTGGACGATATTAATTGATCACTGAGAATAATTATACGATCATAATTACAATAATAATTAATCACTGAGATTATTTATACGAGTTTTATGTATTGCCAATATTGTGTTACACCACGATATGACTTGTTTGCTATTCATCTAATAGCTTCCAATACGACGATACATATTTGTTCTTTGTGCGTTTACGATCTATATCATTTACCCATACAATTTGGTTGGGAATACGCATAAGGAATTACAATATGGGCTATGGCAGAGTGTGACTAGGAGTATACTAAAGTATTGTGAATACTTCGGAAGTATAGTTACTTAGGCCATAGCAACCCCGTAACATGGCATTCCACATTCTTGTCAACAACAATGTGACAGTTATAAACCGGTATACATACAAATAGCCCCAACATGATATATTATTCAGCAAACTACATAGTGTAGTGGTTGGTGGGTGCATCAGCAAAATGTAAATCGGGCCAGAAGAAACATGCAATCCTCCCAGACACTCCAGGCGACCTCACCAGTGCTTCTAAGTACTTCTAGATGCTCCCAGACACCCCTGGAGCTAAGCAATGTGCTCTCAGACTTTGCAAGAGCATTGTCAGGATGCTACGAGATTTGACTTATAGGATAATCAAATTTTGGAGCTCCTGAAACCTTTGCACAGATCTGCGGGGGACTTCAAGAGCAGCTGAGACCACTGTGCAGCTCTGCGGGAGACTTGGTGCCGTATTCTCACAGCAGTTGTTCTTACACAACCACAAGGCATTTCGTCTTATCATATTTGTCTTTGTTACAGTTACAAGATTCGCTACATCATAATATGGCATGCATTATATAAGTCTCTGTATATATATACATACGGTCAATCTGGCGGCAGATGGTAGTCGAGCATAATCGGAGGAGCACCTGGACACGCCCATTGAGAGAACTTACAGATGTACCACTTGGAGGCCGTGGTGGTGAAACGATGGAGCTAGAAGGCAGAGAGCCCACCTTTGACACTTCACCGCACCTCTCTCAACATCGAAACTGAATTCACGAGAAGGAGCGGTTCTGGTCTGAAGAGTGTAGGAATTGGGTGAGAAGATATGATACTACCCAGCATTGATGATCCAGGCAATTGGGTGGATCCACGACATCTTGGACAGACCGAGTGAGACCAAAAGTTGGGAAAGATAAAGTGTGTATTTTCATTGTATGATAAGATGAGATGGAAATGGGATGATGTATATCTACTCACTGTGACTCTGTCCACCTCCGTTACCCCTGTATTTCTGTACACCTGCCGTCACTCCTTGAGGATGAACTTCGAGGCTGCGAAAGAGCAAATTTGGAGATGCACTTGGAGGCCATGATCAGGCAAGTTTGGAGATGCACTTGAAGGCCGTGATCGTGTGAACTTCGAGGCCATGATCAAGCGAGATTCGAGGCCGTATCCGTGCGAGTTTAGAAATTCACTTGGAAGCTATGATCAAGCAAGTTTGGAGATGCACTTGGTGGCTGTGATAGTGTTAACTGGGAGGCCGTAATGGAGCGTATTTGGAGATGCACTTGGAGGCCGGGATCGAGTGAACTTAGAGATGCACTCCAAAATCTTGATCGAGCGAGTTTGGAGATATACATGGAGGCCATCATCGTGCGAACTTGGAGGCCGTGATCTAGCGAAACTGGAGGAGAACTAGAACATCAGCAAAAAATGAAATGGCATTCTCAGTATTCTGAGCATTTTGAAATTCAAGTTCGCCTTTTCTCAATTATGCAGTGTACTCTGGCTGGAAATATACTCAGTAAAATTGTTTTCTTATCTTTGTGGGATTTTTAAACTTGGTATAGTATTCCCAAAGGGGTATAGCTTAGTCTGTTAAATTGTTTTCTAGTCAAACATCAGTCCATTTTTAAAAATGCAATATGTAATAGACGTACTATTGCTTGCATAGTAATATTATGAAACTTTTGGTTTATATATCATCATGATAAATCATAACGAAACTAACCATATTTGGAATACCTCCAGCTATAATCAACAAATAACTGAATATCTTTGATAATATTTTCTATTTGAGTTAGTTTGTTTTTGATTTGTCATTTAAAAATAGTAATGTCAAGTTTCATGTCATGACTCAGCAAAGTATTCTATGTTCATTACATTTTTCAAAAATAAAAGTAGCTGACTTTAATCAATTAAGAAATGTATCCAACTAGGCTATACCTATTTTGGAACACTATACCAAGTTTGAAAATCCCGTCATATTGTGAATGCATTATCGCTGAGTATGATTCGTATAACTGGACCCGACAAAATTGACTAAATGCGAACTTGAGTTTCAAAAACCTTCAAAATGCTCAGAATGCTCAGAATACCTTTTCCACTTTTTGCTGATGAAGGCGGTCAATCTGGAGGCAGTGGTTCGGGAGTGAGGCGTGACGCGAGCTGAGACTCTGTTCATTGATTAACTCGTATTTGTGGGAATGAAGAGATTTGAGTACAACAAGGTCTGCCGAGGGATGAGAGACTGGCTGGGAGTGGGAGACAGTCGATCATGGAATGATGCAGTATGCAGTGTATGCTGTACTCCGTGTTAACTCTGGATCATGGCATGGAGAGATAGTGAGGGATGACTTATCTTCATGTTCTTAGGTGATGGTAGAGTTGCAGACGAGAAAGATAGAGGTGAGAGGAGATGGGGGAAATCGTCCTGAGAAACTGGGACTTAAGAGAATTTCGTGTGCAAGTCAATTTACCATCCCCGATACAGCAGGTATGAGTCCCGATCTGGTGTGTAATGACACCAATATGAGGTGTTCCTAACCCAATCAGGCAAGTCGGTCCCCTGATTTCTCATATCCACTTGTATCCTCCATATTGTACTCATCTTCATCCCCCATCTCTCGGTTTCTTGTCCACAACTCTACCATGTCATCAGCAAAAAGTGAAAAAGGTATTCTGAGCATTCTGAGGATTTTGAAGGGTTTTGAAAGTCAAGTTCGCGTTTTGTCAATTTTGTCGGGTCCAGTTATATGAAACATCCTCAGTGATATTGAATCCACAATTTGACGGGATTTTCAAACTTGGTATAGTGTTCCAAAATCGATATAGCTTAGTTAAATACATTTCTTAATTGATTAAAGTCAGCTACTTTTATTTTTGAAAAATGTAATGAACATAGAATACTTTGCTGAGTCATGACCTGAAACTTGACATTACTATTTTTAAATGACAAATCAAAAACAAACTAACTCAAATAGAAAATATTATCAAAGATATTCAGTTATTTGTTGATTATAGCTGGAGGTATTCCAAATATGGTTAGTTTTATTATGATTTATCATGAAGATATGTAAACCAAAAGTTTCATAATATTACTAAGCAAGCAATAGTACGTCTATTACATATTTTATTTTTAAAAATAGACTAACTTTTGACTATAAAACAATGTAACAGACTAAGCTATACCCCTTTGGGAATACTATACCAAGTTTAAAAATCCCGCAAAGTTATAAAAACAATTTTACTGAGTATAATTCCAGCCAGAGTGCAATCAATAATTGAGAAAAGGTGAACTTGAATTTCAAAATGCTCAGAATACTGAGAATGCCATTTCATTTTTTGCTGATGATCAATGCAGAACACAAAGTTAAATCATCCCTCTCTATCTCTCCATGTCATGATCTTCAGTTGACATGCAGTACAGCATACACTGAGTACAAGCATACACCGAGTACAGCATACACCGAGTACAGCATACACCGAGTACAGCATATGCCGAGTAAAGCATACACCGAGTACAGCATACACTGAGTGCACCATACACTGAGTACAGCATACACCAAAGTAAAGCATTCACCCAATATTGTTTGTCTCGCCTGTATTCTCATAATTACAAGTGGACCGCTGAATGAAGCATCAGCTTCCGACGTGCCTCCCTACACGATCGACCGCCCTCAGCCAGCTCTCCATCAGAGCTCAAAGGTAAAGTCACCCTGTCACATTCCCACGGTTGAGAGTGAACTAACTGATGAATAGAGTCTCAGCACCAGGCTCGCAGTCCATCGCCTGCCTCGAAGTACTTGTCCAAATTCGCTCAATTACAGCCACCAAGTTCGTACGATGACGGCCTCCAAGTGCAACTCCAAACTCAGACAATCACGCCCTCCAAGTGCATCTTCAAACTCGCTTGATTACAGCCTCCAAGTGTATCTCTGAACTCAGAGGATTATGGCCTCCAAACCCGCTCAATCACGGCCTCGAAGTTCGCAAAAATATGGCCTCCGAGGGCATCCCGAAACTCGCACAATCATGCCCTCCAAATTCGCACAATCACGGCCTCCGAGGGCATCTCCAAACTCGCTCAATCACGGCCTCAAAGTTCGCACGATTACGGCCTCCAAGTGCATCTCCACAGTCACTCAATCACAGCCTCCAAATGTATCTCTATACTCCCAGGATTACAGCCTCCAAACTTGCTCGATCATGGCCTCCAAGTGTATCTCCAAATACGCTCGATTACCACATCCAAGTGCATCTCCAAACTTGCTTGATCTCTGCCTCGGAGTGTATCTCTGAGTTCACTCGATCATCATTTTCAGGTGCGCCTCGAATCGCTCCCAAGCCACGCCTGCAGCCAGTCCCGATATCCTGTGTGTAGATGGGTAACTATATAGATACATAGATATAAAGATGAGAATACAAACTGAATACATGAGTTTTAAAACTTGTTGAACGATAAGTAGTAGCTATGATTTCCAGGCACACCTGCAGCATTCCCAAAGAAGATGGTGTTTTTCCCAGACTGCTATACAGTGATTTGAGGTGCTCCCAGGCATGTCGCCTGCGCTTCCAGGTTTGTCGCCGGCACTCCCAGGTGCTCCCAGGCTTGTTGTCGGCGCTTCCAGTTACTCTGAAAGCCAGCAGGAATGCCCTCCTAGAGTCTGATACTCGCCTGAAATTGACGCATCTAGGTTTACACTCCACATCCTTTCAGACACTCCCGGAGGCTTGCAGTGACTAAAATACATTTTGCTGATGTGTGTACAATACCCACTGAAACAGATTCAAGTTACATCAGCAAAAAGTGAAATTGGTTTCCGAAAATGGACCCCACACACCGATCCTTCTCCACATTCTCCACAAATAATCGGAGCTACTTATTTGCAATCTTCCACCATGCTTCAAAGCGTTCAATGATGTGATTGCGTCGTCGTGACATCTCAAATCGTGTTTAGTCATTTAAGTTAATTTATTGCACTTGTTTCTTTCACATTGGTCATCTAGATTTTAATCGTTTCGACGGTTTTTTGAACTGTTCCATTGATTTCAAGAATATTCTTAACTATTTAATCCCTTGAGACATCGATTATACACAAGCTTGCACATCTCCCATAACACAAATTAAGACACCCAGAGGAAACACATCGGATTTCAATATATTGCTGCAACGATTACTTCAAGCATCGAGTCGAATAATCTACATGTAAAACAAACTGAAAGCATTCAAGTCAATCGTGTTGCTCAAGTACCACCGTGAGCTATCTGGCTGCGGCGTCAGCGGAAGAAGGTGTACAGCTCCTTGGATCGCGCTTATAGGGACGATATAAGTGGTTCCGACTCCGAAAAGAGGCTTATGACGGTAGCTTCCATCGTACAACGGTTGCATCGGAGGTTGATGCCTCTCCTCGACAATCACCATACCAGCAGTCTGACGTATCGGCCCTGTTGGAAACGTCTGAACCTAGAAAAGAAGCCTTTTAACGCTCGATTCAGCATCCTCGACCATGAACAGACACTTCAACTGTGCGGGAATGCGTCCTGCAGTCGACTTGAAGTGGCTATCCGGACTTGTCCCCATCCAGAGAAGCGCTGTATCATTTGTTGGTGGCTTATGCTTTCTCCACCTTGTGGACCCAGTGCAACGAACTATATGACATCAGCAAAAAACATTTCCATCCGGGCGGAATGGCTCCGTCAGGGTGGACGTGCTCCGTCAGAGCCATCAGAGACACACCGGTGGCAGACTACTCCGCGCCCAGCACCAATAGGATGCGTCACGTTGCATATAGCCCTCCGATCGCAGTTTCGTCGCTTTGTATCGCTCTGTCAGTATCCTATTGTAAACGATCACCGTGGGGTTGTGGCCAACTGTGCCCATACGTCGGGATGGGTTCATTGGGTACGTCAGCAAAATGTATATCGGTCCAGAAGCCACATGCAGGGTTCCATAAGCACAAGGCATTTCGCCTATCATATTCGTCTTTGTTACAGTCACAAGATTCGCTACCTCATAATATAGCATGCATTATTTAGATATCTCTATATATATACATCGATGGCTGTGAGCCCACCATTGACATTCCGCCACACCTCTCGCGACATTCAAACTGAATTCGTGAGAAAGAACGGTTCTAGCTCGAGGAGCCTAGGAAGAAATTGAGAAGATATGATACTACCCGGCCGTGAGAACCCACGCAATTGTGTGGATCCAGATGAGATGAAAATGTGATGATGTCTATCTACCCCAGGGTCTCCCGAATATTTACTCCCCGTCGCTCAGTCCACCTCCGTTACCCCTGTATCTAAGTACACCCGCCGTCCCTCATTAACGATGTACTTGGAGGCCGTGATCGATGGAGCTGAGAGCTGCACTTGGAGGCCGTGATAGAGCGAGTTTGGAGATGCACTTGCAGGCTATGATCGAGCGAGAATGGAGAGGTACTTGGAAGCGGTCGATTTGAAGGGAGCTGCGACGGCAGCTGAGACTCTATTCATTGGTTAACTTGTAATTGTGGGAATGTAGAGAGTTGAGTACAACAACATCCGCTGAGAGATGGGAATCTGGCTGGGAGCAGGAGACTGTCGATCTTAGGATGATGCTGTACTTGATGTATGCTGTACTCGGTGTTTAGTCATGATCATGGCATGGAGAGATAGAGAGGGATGAATTAACTTCGTGTTCTTAGGTGATGGTAGAGTTGAGCACAAGAAAGAGAGAGATCAGAGGTTGGGGCAATCATCATAAACTGGGACTTAAGAGAATTTCGTGTGCGAGTCAATTTACCATCCCCGATACGGCAGGTACGAGTCCCGATCCGGCGGGTCATAACACCGATCCGAGGTCTTCTAAACCAAATCAGGCAAGTCGTACCCATGATTTCTCAGCTCCACTCGTATCCTCCATATCGCTCTCTTTCTCGTCCACAACTCTACCATCATTGCAAGAACACAATGTTAAGTCATCCCTCTCTATCTCTCCATGCCATCATCATGAGTTAACACTGAGTGCAACATACGCCGAGTGCAGCATACACCCAGTACTGCATACACCTAAGATTGTCTGTTGTCGCTTCATTCTCTCGATTTCGAGTTGACCCCTGACTGTAGCTTCAGCTTCCGGCGTACCTCCCTACAGATCGATGGCCACCAGGCAGTTCTCCATAGGAGCGTCAAAGGTAAAGTCACCTCGTCACATTCCCACAGTTTTGAGTTGACTAACCGAAGAATAGAGTCTCAGCACCTGGTGCGCCTCCCATCGACCGCCTCTAGATCGACCACCTCCAAGTACTCCTCTAATCTCCCTCGATCATAGCCTGCTGCAAGTGCATCTCTAAACTCGCTCGATCACAGCTCGGTGCGCATCGCTGAGTTCACTCAATCTCGGTCGCCAATTGAATCACCAACCTCGCTTGATCACGGCCTCAAAGTGCATCTCCAAACTCGCTCTATCACGGCCTCCAAGTGCATCTCTGAGTTCACTCAATCTCGGTCTCGAAATGCATCTCCAAACTTGCTCTATCATAGCCTCTAAGTGCATCTCTGAGTTCACTCGATCTCGGCCTCCAAGTGCATCTCCAAACTAGCTCGATCACGGCCTCCCAGTGCATCTCCAAACTTGCTCCATCACTGCCTCCAAGTGCATCTCTCAACTCGCTCGATCACGGCCTCCAAGTACATCGTTAATGAGCCACAGCGGGTGTACTGAGATACAGGGGTAACGGAGGTGGACGGTAACTCGATCGTCATCTTCAGGCGCACCTCGAATTCCTGACAATCACCGTGTGCTGCCAGTCCAGATATACCATGTGTAGATAGGTAGCTAGATAGATACATATATACATAGCTGAGAATAAAAACTGAATGCATAAGTTTTGAAAATCGTTGAATGATAAGTAGTAGCTATGATTTAACATTGCCAGGCGTTGTGTAAATGACTTCAGCATAACTGCAGCCCCTGCGAAGAGTGTAACACACGTGCCTTTCTGATGGTGCGTAAACGTGACCACAAAGTAAAGGAGGTACGTATGCAACGTGACCTGTCACCTGGGTGACAAGTAGCGTGTAATTCTTTGTCAGAGGGTACGAGGTTCCGTCAGAGCCGTCAGAGCCTTCCGGAACACCTGGGTGTTTCTGACGGAAACTAGAGTTGTTGCTGATGGAACTGCTTGCTCATCGCATTGGAAAGACATCACCGGAATTGCAACTGTGTTGCACCGAATGTATTTTGCATCGTTGAGACAACTGAAATACTGATCGTGATCGACTTAGTCTGTGAAGTCGGCAAATCTCTTGAAACACCAAGAAATTTGATTCTGTAGCTCCCCTTTTGGCATTGCACACCACTCGGCCAAGTCATCAAGGGTCTTGATTTCTGGTTGCAGGATTTTCATCATTCGCTTGATAGGCGCTTTGGTTAGTGGTATATCATCGTCGCGACGTTGTTTTGCAGCGTTTGCATTCAGCTCTCGATGGTGAAACACCTCCTTTCGGGCTTTTGTTCACAAAATCTGGCAGGCGGCCTCATGACGATTCGATTGTTGGTACGCTTGTTTACGATCCAACATCACTTTTTCTGGAAGTTCAGAGCTTACATTTAAGAGGTTGCCAAGCTGGCGGATATGGTCAGAGAAGTGGTTCAGGAGATGCATGGTCAGAAAGTTGAAATCCGATTCGTCGAAAAGATGTTGTGCAATTTCTGACTCGATCTGCGTTTTATCTTCATGAACGCAACGATGCTTTTCAGCCGCAGAAAGATTGTTCCAAGCGGGGTCACTCTCCCGTTCCTCCTGTTTGTCCAAGGTAAGCTGCGTTTTCAACGCTTCCGAGACCTTCTTTGTAGATTTACTGGCATGGAATTGACTGAAAACATCCTTGTGACTATGAAACTCCTCCAGATAATTCTCCATGTACTTGATTGTGGCCTCAGTATGGTACCGGTTCTGTGCCATAAAGTGAAAATACACTAAGTTCTTGACGCACAACAGGGCTTCTGTGAATGGAATCTTTTGGCTCGCCGAAGGGTTTAAAAGAGTCGCCGCGAAAACTGGAACAATCACACGCCCATGTGCTTTCATCTCCTTACCACTCCATTGCGTCACCTGGCTATATGGCTTGTTGAATTGAGCGAAGCCAGGATATGGAGGCATCATTGCCCAGAGCTGGTTTAATCTGTCGATCCTGGAATGTTGTTCAAGGAAGGACGTTACCCAGTCCATCAAATGCTTAAGCATACCGAGATAGACGGTATGAAGAATATCAGGTACGAGAATAGTCATCGGAGAGATGCATTTCATATTCCAGAAGACGCCTTCTGAGGTTCCAACCGCTTGATCTTCCAGATATTGTCTTGCTTCCCGTCTCTCCATCTCATCATGCTGAGTCGCGAGTATCATTTTTTGGAAGTATAGCCCATAGTCTCCCAATTGCCACGACAATGAATTCCCTTCTCCAAACAACGATTTTGGTACTTCGCACACAGGGCAATGGGGCTGCTTGATTGAATGCAAGTGAATGTTTTCGAAGTAGTCAGCCATCCATGCACAGATGACAGGATAACATTGCCGCTTCCGACCGTCCGCAGAAAGCATAAGCTTTCCAGTGTTGAAAAGCGCGTCGAGAGGACGAAAAATAATCTCGAAAACCTTCCTTAAAACCTCTCAATTGTGGATTTGTTGTTCCTTCACGGCAGTTGTTTTTCCATGTCCTTCGAGTGATATTTCGGAGGAACGGGCAGAAGGGCAACAAGGATGATTGCAAGATTTGAAGGCTTTGATCTAATCGTCGAGTCAATGTTTCCGAGACTCAAATATACTGGCCATTCCTTCTTGTCGCCCGAATAGTTTGTAAGATGTGTCTGGTCTGAACTGCCGAATACAGGGACAATCGTAGCTCCAAGCGGCCGCCGTAGCTAATGAAGTGGTCAAAATCATTGTAGCTATGACAAAATTCAAGTAACGTATCTGTTCATTCCACCACCAGTCGCTTGATTTCACCGCTGAGTAGATACGTTCCTCAGCATCATTGAATTCCTTTGCTGGTGCATACGACATATGTTCCCTGAACGCAGGCTGTTGCATGAGGAACTCAATGCATTCTACAGGATTGCGGTAAAAGAAATGTGTGTAATCATCGTCGCGAAGGTTGTTTGAATCGGCCAAACGATTGTAACACACCTTGCCGGATTTCCAAGAGTCGATGCCCATTGCGTAGGACATTTCGTTCTACCTTTTGAATAAAGTGTGGGACGAAGTGAAGTTGCTGACGGTTGCCATCGTAGGGTTCCTGAAAAGCTCGTTGATAGTAGCTCTGCTCAAGTTGTGCTTGATGCACCAGTGCACTAATCGATACTCCTTCTCGCAAGAAAACGATGACCATAGATCATTTTCATCATCGATGACATCGAAATACTCATTACTAATAGGCTTGCCGGCTAGACGGTTGTCCAAGTGTGGAATACCACAAATACGTGTCCGAACTGGAGGTTGCTCTGGATCGATACACGCATTCTCGCTGTCGGCTTCGGTATCGCTGGAATCATCGTTGGAAGGGTGAAAAAGAGGGTCGTGATGCGGTTCATGAATGAATGGAAGTGGAATACTATCGTGCTCAATCGGAAAACCATCATCTGGCAGTTGTTCGGCTGACACGTATACTATCCTTTCTTTGTGGTCGCGACGGAGGTGAGTGATGTAAGCGCCGATGTAGGAGTATGTCTTCGAGCAGTAAAGACACAGTTGACGAAGATCCATGTTTCGTTAGCAAAATGAACTGTCGCAACAACGTTAAGAAGCGTCTTGACGGTCCTTTACCTACTCACACCATTCCAAGCTGGCTGTCCTCAGAAAAAGCCGCACCGCGATTTACTTTTTCCAAAAAGGGGTCCTACCACTCTCGTAGCATTTCTCTCATCCTCCTTCACACGTTTGCAAAGTGTTTACTCGCTCTCTCAATTTCAACATCCCTTGGATCTCAAAAATCATACCGCATCTGCATTCAGCTCATCACGGTGATTGTTTTGCACTCTCACAAGACCCTCCTACGCCCATTGCCTGATTTATGGTTGTCACTTTATGTTAAGTTCGTACCTTACATGAACCGTGCATTCTCCTTAGATACCGACTCAGCGACGTCATCGCGGGGTACACGAACTAGAGCAAGGACAAATGAGTGAGATATGACTGCAGAGCATGCTTTTAGTTGTCTTTGTGATGA
>Ga0307512_10002551_pt1 | contig 22758 bp, 18 predicted proteins | sample 14_EM_MG_FD_200267 | JGI IMG/M metagenome (GOLD analysis project Ga0307512, IMG submission 200267) | Populus trichocarpa ectomycorrhiza microbial communities from riparian zone in the Pacific Northwest, United States - 14_EM | ecosystem: Host-associated > Plants > Roots > Unclassified | place...
TCGTATAGAGGCGGGAAGAGGTGGAGGTCCTCTAAACTCTTTGCCACTAATTTTGTACCTGAGTAGTGGTGGACCAGTTATGAAAGCGTTAGGAATAGTTTGGGACGCTTCAATGTAGCTGCTGCAATACAAAAGTACAAATTCAGCACCAGAGAGCATTCTGCATTACCTGTCGAAGGTGTACGTAGTCGGGGCTGCATATCTGCGTTTTCAACCCGTACCTAGATCGTCTCCGGACAAAGTTTATTTGGTGTGTGGGGGGGGGACATAAAAGACTAATCTAGATTCCCGTATGTTTCTGATATGTCTCCGATCTAACACTCTTGTAGCCTACCAATCGGAGGATGGTCACCACTTGGAGTGTGTATTGCAACCAATGGGCGTGTAAGGAACTGAACATCAAATATATTGGGGGTGAGGATGTCTAGATGTAAATTATCAGCAGTCAAATTTTTCTGAATTGGCCATCCACTTTAATTCTATCTCATCCCGTTAACTTCGGGCAGTTGACTTTGCATTGGCATCCATTCACCATTCACCAAGGTCCCAATGTTGATGAAATATTTCCCGGGCGAAGTGATACTCATCTTGTTTGGACACGAATTGATGAGGTTGGAGATACCCATAGGATATTGGGGTTTTCATCTAGTGATCATCGGGAGACATCTCCGGATTACCCCTCGCAACGTATCATAAGACGCTGTGCAAAATCTGAAATAATACGGTGCCTGCAACATCAGAGATTTCAATTGACCATAGAGGTTACCCGATGCGAAGAGAGTCGACCCAGTTGGCTGTAGAGGAAGAGCATCTTCATTACTGCCCAAAGGTAGGATGCGGTAAAATCATCTAGGAAACCGTCTCGCGCCATGGAATCCTTATCTTACGCGATCCCGTCTCCCGCCGCTCGTCTATGGTTATGAGACGTCTCAAATCGGCCCCGGCCGTCCAATGTTATCCGCAAAGGATCTCTGAATCATCGCTATCAGTCTACCTCGTCTTTATCTCGCAGTCCTAGCATACCAGAGGCCGTCTGCAGCAGATTATGTTGAAGAAAACCCGCCACTCGTGGGCGAACGGTCGACTATGAGGAGAATAGGTAGGGAGATATTCGGAGATGAAGATAATACACCATAATTTGTACCTATCTACCTGACGTTTTTGATTGTAGTTAGTACTCTATGTCACCTGCGGAACCAAACTCTCCCGGAACAATGCAAGGATGTCCTGGGACAGACATATCTTATCCCACAATGTGTAGAAGCTTGATTCGCGGAAACGACAGAAATTTCGACGCGCGTTGATTGTCACCGAAGTTCTTGTAACCTTCACCGTCGGTGAACCATACCACCTCACACACCAAAGGGGACACAGGAATGTAGAAACACGCGTTCCATTCCACCGGCGAGGGTTTCATTCAAGCAGCAGTCTGTAGCTGTCTGGCTGTAGAAGAATCTCGAGTTATGCAGTGTTCAAAAGAGGTTAGGGTTTAGATTCATATGATCACTCGGTGGTTATTATGCTTGTGGACATTGAGACCAACAGAACTTGACTGATCACCAAAAGCAGAGAGTAAAAAAAGAAAGAAAGAAAGTGCAGGGAGGATGTACAACCAACATTATCTGTAGAAAGCATGTGCAGCCAACACTATGTGAGTTGTGAGCACGCGCAGGGTTGAAGGGTTAACTTCACCACAGGTACGTATGGAGATGGACGATGCAGGAAGATATGAATACAACTCTTGACATATACCCAATCGTTACATCCGCAAGTAGCAGAGCGGGTTAGAAAGGAAATCCAATGACGTTTGTTTCCTGCGGGGTGAAGGACTTTCCCAGCGGATTTCGAACCAGAGAATTGGACGGTATATTTGGAGTATGCCAACGCTGCTCTTCTTCCGTGGTTGTGATTTCCGGCTTTAGTTTGTGGCTGTGTAACTATGTGTGTATACTCCCGAAGACATCCGTATGGACTACGGATTGTGGGGTCCGGTGGGTGTCTGCCGCGCTCGGCGTGAAGTTGCAGAAAATGTATACAACGCCTTGTACAGTGCGGATTGTACGGAGCGGGGAAGGACGCGTGATGATGATGGAGTTGAGGTGGGGTGAAGAGGGGTGAAGAGGGCTGGAGGATTTTCCCTCCGCTTCTTGGCGAGCAAGGTTTGGGTGCTTGTTTATTGGATTTAGCGGTTTGTTTTTCTGTTTGCTTTAGGCATGGAGGGATTGGAGTTTGGTCTGGCCTCGATGTAGGTTTCACAGCGCATGTACTTTGTGTGGGGCGCTGGAAGTATATAACTGGATAAAGGCAGGTGGGCCAAAGACTCTATGCTTTGAGCCGTGCAGTTGGATGGCTAACAGCACTCCAGCATATAGCTGGCAGATGCGGGATCCTGCCGGGTTTGATCGGTGCGTCTCGTTGTAAGCTGCCGGTAGAATTGTAAGGTAGCCATACTGATGCTCTGATTGTGAAGGTTTCCTGTGTTACCAGAGGTTGCAGCAGTAATAATGAAAGGAAGTAAGCGTGAATATGTTTGAAACCCAGCATCAGGGAAATACTTAATCAGGTTTGCGATCCTCCAATCTGGCTGGATCCATGATTTTTGTGGTGTTGAACGCAGATAACGGGCGTCTCTGTTCGTCTGATCTGCTTGCGATTGTGGGTCTCCAGTTCGAATGGAAGTTGCAAATGAGAGAGTGGATCCATGGAGTACACGAGCCACCTATTCAGACATGGGATCACGGTCCGAGCACTCGGTCTTCTCTCAACCCTAGATCCTGTCCCCAATCCCATTTGCATACCGATGATCCGAATAATTGCCCTGATCCAGCGGGCCAATGAATGGAATATATTCGATCTGCGCTGCGAGAATGCGCAAATTATAATAAGGAGGTTATATGATATGTACCCTTTCATGTCATCATCATATTCGGATCGCTCTCGTTACACAGGAAGTTATCGCAGGAATCGGATTGGACACCGGGAGAGTGGATCATATAAAAACGGTTTCGAAAAGGAACATTCCAAGGCCGAGGCACCCGGTCGCCGGTGTATTCTGCCCTATGTATTGGTCCCCGGGAAGCAGCGGCCATTATTCGGTAGAGATAGAATGGTCTCAGTTATTTTTTGCTTTTTTTGCTTTTTTAAGCGCGAGCGTGGTTGGCGTGATTGTAATTGGGACATTTCCCCGGGGAACCGTTGAGTAGCCTTGCCACAGCGAATTGAACTCTGCGTCCTGCGCCTCATGCGTCATGGTTGAACAGACGCTGCTGAGGAATCAGCTTGGTGGAGGTACAGCACTTGGCTACAGAACGGGGGGCTGGTTGACATGGTAGTTGAGATGCAAAGCTGCGTCGACAACCCCTCCACATCCGCATGCCTTCGAGCTGGTAAGGTTTGGAATGAATGAAGATCTATATACTGCATCAATACTCCACATACCTTCGCGCTGACAAGGTTTTGGGGTATCTGCTAAGAACCAAGCGTAATTCACGGGCTATTGCCGGCAATTGGTGCTATTCCTGGTGCTCTTTGAAAGTGGCATTCTCCTGGCTCCCATGCCCAGGCCGGAAGGAAGCGTGCAATATGAATAAATGAGCATTGCTCTCGCTGGCCACTCCTGCGGCTGGTGACACCGAATGCAGAATTCGCTGCATGCATAAATAACCGTAGATACATCCATACGCAGTGCTAAGCACGTTGTGTAGAAGCACTAGAGGCGAGGTCTCGCTCTTCGCCTTGCCAGGTGCGGGTGAAACAACTGCAGTGATCTCCGTGATCCGCCAGAGCCATCGGGCTTCATTCAAGTTCCATTGAAACTCGGCACTCGACGCTCGCTATCCCTCCTTCTCTCTATCCATCTTCATATCCCCCACCATCCGACATTCGTTCGCTCGCTCGCTCGTTGTTCGGTATTACTGCTGCTTTCGAACTACTTTCGAACTACTTTCACGCCAGCATCATTCACGCCAGCATCATCCGCTCGCTCGCTCACTCAACTCATTCACTCACTCTCTGCCTATTACACGGGAATGTGCAGCACGAGACGAATAATTGTAATTGCTTGTTATTACCTGAGCAAAGAAGAAGTCGCTTGCCCATTGCAGGCGCAAACAATTTAACCACGCTATCACACAAACCCTGCCTCCGGCTCCTACCCTCCCTGGTCGACCACTCTCCCACGTACGACCTGACCGTCTCTTTTTCCCTCTCTCGCCCTCCTCTCTCGGCGCGCGGTCTCCCCTCCTCCACCTTCGCTTTGCGCCCCTTACCGCACGCGCGACCTTTCCCGGGGATTTCTGGTCAGTCAGGGACAGAGGAGACGGTCGAGGTTGAGGAGATAATAGTCGCCTTAACACCGACGCCAAATATCGCAACAGCATCGCCCACCTGCTGTCTGCGGCTCCAGTCCTTCGTTCATTGAATTGTTAGTTCTGGCCTTTCAAGCCATTTGCATTGCTCCATGCATCAAATTCTACAGTAAGTTCTTCCTTGTCTTCTTTGCTGTTAGTTCAGTCACGAGGAAAGCGGATTGATGAATGCGTGCGATCCCCCATCTATTGTGCTGTTCATCGGGAATTATTGGACCTAAACTAACATGTGCGATGATGTTTACAGCTCCTTAAGCTAGACTTTCAAAGCATTCCACTCATTAAATCAACCAATTCATACCCACCGTTGATTCGGAACCACCGCGACGAGCCCGCACTCTAGGCTCGAAACCCACGACACGCCGTGATCCCACGGAATCTAATTGTTCGACCGTTAATCACTCTTTCTTACGTTCGCCAAAGCGAAACACTCCGAAGAGCGACTCCGCGACTCCTTATTTTGGGATTGTGTGCGACTGGCCTCGCTGGGAGAAGTTTGTGCGGAGGAAATAACATATTACACTTCAATATACTGCAACAATTTTCATTAGGGGAGGATTTGAAGGATTTGAGGGATTCGGACGGTACAATTTTCATTCTACGAATCAATTTTCGACGGTTCGTTCGAACCTTCGCGTTTAGTAGAGCTGGCTGCTTCGGATATTCGGGAATATGGAACAGACTTCAGGGTCATCTACGAGAGACGACGGCGGAGGAGGAGGCGAAGGAGTAGGGAGTGGAAGTAATAAGGCGGGGAAGAAATCTGACGACGACGAGGATTTGGCGCGGATTGTGCGGAAGGGCAGCGATGACGGGGATGGAAATCGGGATCTCCTTGACAGCACGCCCTTGAGAATGCGAATCGCGAGGAAGCTACGGAGTAGTAGGTTGCGCTGGGGCCGTGGACACTTGCACAGACGACGGGATGCGACGATGGAGCCAGAGGCCCACACACAACTGGAAGTTAGCGTGGATCTAGACTTAAAGAAACTACAGAGGAAGCTACCTGCGCTGACCCCAACATCGCCTTCATCGACTACTACCATAACATCTATTAATACTAATTCATTTGAAAGCTCGGACCAAATTGTTTTCAGCTCCTCACCACCGCCGTCACCTGCGGAGTCTGGTCCATCGTTTTCCACCACCATCACCTCTACCAGGTCATCGGAAGTTGTTCCAGTTACCACTGTCACTTCATCCGTCTCTGCGCCTGTGGTCACGGTTTGGAATGGGACAACAATTCGTAAGTGGTGTACAAGTCCGTGTTAAGAGCTCTAGTAATAGTTTAGGCACTTCATGGGATGTCTCGTCGACAACTGTAGAGAGAACAGTGGTGGTGATTGCCTCTCCAACCATTGTTAGTGTCAGACGTACCTCTACGGGGCGCAACTCTACAAGGCGCAGCTCTACAATACGCAGCTCTACAAGGCGCAATTCTACTACCTCCTCAAGATCAACTACTTCTGCAAGTTCGAATTCCACCAGCGCGGCATCTTCGAGGTCGTTATCATCAACTATACTTTCAACTGCTTATCCGACTTCTGGCGGCGGCGGTGGGGGTGGGGGTGGCGGCGGAGGTGGCGGTGGATCTACCGCTTTACCCACGAGTTCTACGTTGCCAACTAGTTTAGCATCAGGATCATCGGGTCCTAATGTGAATCCGAGATTGATCGGGGGCGTTCTGGGAGGACTTTGCGCATTTGCGTTGATCTTGGTAGCAATATTGTTTGCACTCAGGCGGCACAAACGGCGCCTGGCAGAACAGGCGCTCGACGATGCAGGATATGGCGGGCCTCTGCCAGCACCTTTAGGATCCAGAGATATAACTGAGCGGCCAAGCGTGACTCCATTTGCTGCAGCGGCAAGTTTTTTCAGTAGACGATCAAAGCATAGCCGACAACAGAGTGTAGCATCTGAACCTACATCTGAGCAAGGGTTTTACCGAGTTGGCGGAAGGAAAATCGATCCTGTTCTTGGTGGACCGCGCCCAGCAGGGAAATCCTTGGAAGGAGGGCAGTCCTTCGACGAAAGTGAGGGCGGCCATGTCCGAAGCCCGCCAACGCCCATCTCATCAGCCGCAGCTGGGCCATCCAGATTCTCTGGTTACACGGCAACGACCACATCGCCGACTATTTCCTCTGCAGCTGGTCCTACGGCACCGATGGCTGCAGTCATACCAGCTACAGCTCGAATACAGGAAGAGAAGGATGAGGGCGAACCCTACCGAGAAGCAACCCCCGCCCCTTCGACGCGCAGACCAACCCCAACTCCAAGGCCGCCATTAGCTGGTGCTGCTGGGAGAGACGGCCTCGGTCGGTCATTACCTTCACATGATGGGTCTCGGGCATCTAAATTTACGGAGGACATTGTGTAACGGTTCAATGCTGTTGGGTCATCAACTCGCCATGTGTCTATCCGAGGAAGAACCGACGAGAAAGCGCCACTTTTTTCTTTCCTTTTTTCAAATTCATGTTTTTAGTGTCGTCATATCTAATGTCCCATTTGGCGTTACGTCTGGTTTTTTTTTTTCGCCTACAGATACCATTTCTTGTATAATAACTGTTCTTCATGATGACATTTCAATCTTCAATTCTTTTTGAACTCAGAAGAAATTTGTAGTAGTTAGACAGTAGATATGTCTTAACTTTTCTTCTTCTTTTGCTTCTTTTGCTTCTTTCTTCAACTCTTCTTTCGCTTCTTCTTTTCATCTTTGGGACTTATGGCACAAAAGTCTTCTGTAACAAGCAAGCGGGGCGTGGTGGCGCGACGTACTAGTTACTACTCTGTACTATTATTACAATCTGGGATGGTTGGGGAGAGGAGATATATTTGATTGTGCTATCCCCCCACCCAAATTATTTGCTTCGTTCGTTTGTAGTGGTGCACTTGGTGGTGCATTTGAGACCTGTGTTGTGGGAGTAGTTAGTTGGCAGCCAGTAGTGGTAATCTAGATACCCCCTTCTCGCCATCTCCCATTCCATCGTGAGATTCGCGCGAACCCATCGTTCCGGCTAGTCAGGGGCATAGAGGCGGAGGGGTACAGGTCGCAATGCTGTGATATCACAGATGGTCACTCGGTAGGCGAAGGGCCGCCTTGTATCTGTCGATTCACCCCTCCCGCTCCCCGCCTCCCCGATTCGTGATAACAAGCCAAAGGCCTCTATCCTCAATGAGAAACAATGATAGACAGACACGAGAGAAGCAATAACACCCTACGAAAGTAAGCAAAGAATCAGAGAAGACTCAATCAAAAGGGACAGTAGCACAGTAGCACAGTAGCAGCATCCCATTAACTATATAGAAGCACGCGTGCGCGCCCATCACGGACCACAAGAAACTTCCCCTCCCTCCTCCCCCCCAACCTACCTACTACCCCTCCCCATATCACAAAAAACACACCAGCAAAGCCTTTCCAACGTTGTAAGTAGTAGTAGCAATCGCAAGCAAGCAAGCATGTGAAACGAACACCCCAACAACAAAAGCCACAAGAAACGCTAAAATTCGCCATCAATCACAAAAATACAGCGCACACAATGGGGGAGGAGATAAAACGACGCAAGGAAACAAGAGACAGAGATAGATAGACAGTCAAGGACCAAGAGAGCGTGGTGAGTGGAGGCGGCCGTCCCACTGAGAATAGAGAGCAAAATATGGTTGAAGGGAAAAAAAAGTAAAACATAAAAGTAAAAAAACACCTTTTTCTTCCACAAATACCTCAAGTTAGCAGCAATGCTCGATGTTATAATATACGGAGGGTAGAGAGCTGCTACTGCTGATGGATTGATCAAAAATAAAATAAAACTCCAAGGTAAAACACAATCCCACAGTAAAAGGAGAAATGCCGATGCAAAACTGCAAAACCAATCCCGCTCTATACAATGAATGAAACGAAACGAAGTACAATTCTTACCAGCAATGCAAGTTCTTATGCTGTGGCGAAAAAAAGAGGCGCATATTGGGGGCTCATCACCATCACCAATGCCAGAAGGAGCCGCTACATGATAACACAGCAGCAGAATTTCTTCTTCGAACCGCTGTCGTCCACTGCCTGTATTTGTTTGACCTGAGGAGTCGGACGAGTGTTGTCTGAAACGGATTGTGGATGGATCTGAATGTCATATTCAGTAACTGCATCGGGATACGTGGAACAGGAAGAAGCCAGGAGGTACTCACACTTGGAACCGTCCGATATCCGCCGTCCGTTGGCACCGAACCTGCCTGTTGCTTTGGCTCTGGTGGTTCCGCTGAGCTCTTTAATGGCCATTCTTCCCTCGATTCAGGCGTGTCATCGGGGTGGCTATGGCTGCTTTCGCCCTTGTCATCATCACTAAGCACCTTTAGTGGCCGTAGCTCCTTATCATACACACTGGCATACACTCCATCGCGCTCCCACTGGTCTTGCTGCAATCGTCTGGCAAGAGTTGGAATTATCTGTTGATCCGGCGGTAAACTTGGATCCGGTTTGTACCCTGATAGTGCCCATGGTGGTTGTCCCTCAGGGTGTTTGTTTGCAGAGCTCGGAGCGCTAGTACTAGCATGTGTTGCATATGACGCAGATGTTCCAGGCCGGTGAACAAGTTGCGGGTTTGAGCGAGTGCGCTGTTTGCCTGCCATTGAACCAGTACGGGATGCAGTCTTATAGCGTGGTGTGGGAGATGTGATACTACTTCGTGTCTTCGGGTTACTAATGGTACCAGAACCTGAAGCAGACGTCCCTAAGGCCCCTGGCGGCGAGTTTTCCCGATCGTCCAAGACCATCGCTGAACCGGCAGAGTACGAGCGCTTTCGAAGTGATGAAGGGTGCGATATACTCGCACGACCGTCGTCTGAGCCATTGGGTGTTACGGCGGTTCGGGGCAATGGCTTGGTGCGCTCTATGAATTGCTGAGGGATTGGGTGGGGAGACACAGTTGCCAGAGGTATCCGAGAATAAGAGCGATTCCGCCGGAAGCTTTTCCTGACAAACCCATGCCCAGAAGAATCAGAAGCTTGTTCCTCCGGAGTTCTGATTTCATGGAAATCTGCATCCAGCATCCCATCATCTTCGTCAGAACCAACGGGCAAAGATAGACGATATTGCTGCTTATGGTCCCTTCCATCGTCACCGCCCCGCAAAGTGCTTGGCCGCGAATGTGACCCCCCAATGCCCCCATTCCGTTGCAATTCCTCGATCTCTATCCTCTCCAGTTTATCCTTGTGAATCCACCGAGACTTGCCTACGTCGTACAGATAGTCGGCAGCTTCATTCCCCTCAATCTGGGCCAATTTGTCTCTGTGTATCCACTTCGATGCCCCCGGTTCCTCACTTTCTACCGGTTCTGGTGTTTTTGGAATGCTGCCATTCGCGTATGGTGGTGATTCCTCCGACACTAAAGTATGACTTGATATATCATCATTCACCATTGACATCCTTCCCCCGTACAAGTCAAACACAGAGTCCCCATCGTGGTTCGACGAGACTACTGAATCATGTTTTGAAAATAAAGGTGCTCTTGGTGCATGCAAATAATTTCTGAAATGTCTGCCATCGTCTCCTGACTGCCCTGCAGTGCGATCATTGCAATCGTTCTCGTTCGGTGAGTGGTAGCCGTTGATATGCGTGGAGCTGTTCAGGTCACTTTTCACTGGCGACGCGACAGCCGTTTTGTGGCTCCGAAACACTTCCCTATTCTCGCCCTGCATAATTCAATAAACGTCAGTGCGGGGATTCTCAGAGCGATCCAACAAACGGATATGTGGACGACGCGTGTCGAGAAGAGAGAGATTAGAACGCATCCAGTCCGTCACATACCCCATCTATCGGCACACTATATTCCCAATCATCCTTCCCGGTGTTTTTCGTGCCATGCGACGACGCAGGCGGCGTGAATGTAGCTGGTGGAGAAGCAACGGCTGTCATTCTGGTAGCCACGCCTCGACAAGCTCAAATAGTGCGAGTTAGAACAGGTCGAGACGAACAAAGAACGAAGCGGGGGTGGTTGGGGGTGACGAGAACTGTCGACTAAATCATGGAAAAAAAGTATCGCAGATGAGAGAAGATGGTTGGTTACGCTGGAGCACAAATGAAATCGACGTTTGACGGAGCGAGAGAGGCGGTTACCGAAAATAACGGGGTTGAAAGGGCCGGGTCTAGGGTTTCTAGGGAGCGACGTTGAAGCGAATACTAAGTAAAATTGAATGGAGAAGCGAGAGACTGATATGAGAAGCCGAAAGACGGCTCTCAGTCTGGCCCTGGAACAAATCGTCGGTAAAAGCGCCGAAGTGTGAAGTTGAAGTGTAGGCAGTAAGGAGGTATTGCCGTGAGTAGTTCGTAGATGTTGGTTTAGTTAGACGTTGAAACTCGTTTCTCCTTGTCCCTCGCTCCTTCCCATGGGAGTTACAGGCTCGATCGACCCGGCACACAACTTCTTTTGGAGTGTTGTTTAGACTAGGGTGTTCAAGACACTCTGCGGCGGTTTCCTTTAGAGAACATATTAATGTACTCAGTAGAGTGGCCAAACCCCAGATCACTGTTTTTGCCACAAGCAGTCGTTCCCCAATTAAATACTTTGCCATTGCTCGACTACTGACGATCACAGTGAGCAGCTGAATTTCCACTGGAGGAAATTGGCACATTGGCATGATTTTGAATGGATCACGGACCTGTCGAGTGGGACTTGGCGGCAGAACGACTCGCCCGGAATGTTGTTGTTTATCTGTCGCAGTTCAGGTCATGTCATCGATGCACGGAATCATGCCCGGCACTCTACTTTGCTCTGCAAGCAGCATTCCTTGTACTCTATATAGAGACACGGGTTGTTCCCGTCAAGCGTTGAAGCCTCAGTGAAGAAACTCCAGCTCATCGGGTTGCACTACAACTGCCCTACGGATTCCAACAAGATGGTTGCGGCTCAGACGTCTATCACTGGGGTAGATGCAGAACTATTCCACCAGAGAACCCCCACACAACTTGAACGCCGAATATGAAACGAAAGGGGCTTTTTTCAGCCCATAAATATGGTATATATATGGGTAACCACCCGATCAGAAAGATTCATGGTCCTTATGACTGACTTGCGCTGTGTTCGTCGCTCACCTGTCACAGTCGATCATTCAATACTGGTAGGAACTCTTTTAGTCTCGGAGTGTGGTACACATTAAATCGAGAAACCCGTATTACCCGACCCGTCCGATTACCCTCAATTCAGCGTGTACAATACCTGCCCCTCACCCGTTCGAGTGTTGGCGGGTGTACTTGCCAATTGCCCATTCACAAACTTCATCGTTTCGTGATTCGGGTTCGACATCTAAGCCAATATGGCATTGTCACTACTCTCACGACCAGCAGCATACACTGGCTATTGGAGCGCACAAGCGCATTATATGGCGCATTATATGGCCGATTCGCAGGTGATATCATGGTCGAGGACGCCGTAAATGTATGACATGGACATAACAAGCAGTAGAAGCAGCGGCGCAGATTATCACGGACCTTCACCGAGCAGTCATCAAAATCGTGGTCACCTCCGCAATTCTCGCAGGTGCCTTCGCACATTCGGGGTCGATGACTGTATTGCCAGTATGAGGCTGCTATGGGATGAGGTGGTCCGGCAAGGGAGGGAAGAGATGCCATCCTGATCCAGCTCGACAACGCCAAACACACAGTGCCAGAGCTCGTGATCGTCGTGCACCATGTCAGCCGGGAAGTCGCCGTGGCATTCCGTAGCTTAAGCCGTCGCGCATCACGATGCGGTTCGCGGCGGGGAGAAGCGAGATCTTGCATTCGGCCCAGCTGCTGGCGCCGGGCCTTTGATGCACATGCGTCAGAGTGAGGTAATTTCAACTTGGTGGATGTCATGGGCTTGTGGAGGGTTTTGTTAATTGTAGGGTACAAAAATGTACTTAAGAGGTATCTTACACGATGCTAACGGTGGAAATGCACCCGAAACTTTGACAGGTACCCAAACATTCAATTATGAACGCTATCCCACCCTATATGAAGAGTTAGCTAGGTATCTTAGTGTATTCCATCACGAATAGTCACTCATCTTGCACATTACCGACTTTTACCATCTAGATTAAGGCAGTCTTGAACAGGAAGCTTATGATAGCGAAAGACATGTACAGCCTGGGTATCAAACTTCTGCTTCTTTCCGGCCAAACGAATTAAGTCGAGATGCATCGCTACCTTCGCAGCCAGTTTACCAGTCGAAGTTCTTCTGGCGAGATTATTGTTGGAGTTGATATTTGGTTTTTGGAATATCCTTCCACCGAAGGTGATCATTCAGATTGTGCGAATTCGTGAGGGATTGATCAACAGCGTTGGTAAAGGGATATATATCACAATGGTCACTCGGGAGGTCATTGTCAAAGCCGGTCTCCAGATTGAAGGGTTTTAATCTTCAGATACCTTCTAATAATAAAGCATTACGTGCATATACCGGCCCGCAGGGTTTGGAGTGACAACACAGAATGCACTTTTGATGTACCTTTATTCCGAATTCCGCATTAGCAGTTGACACTTAAACGGAGGCGCTTGCATTATACCCCAGTGAAGCGGGACTTACATGCAGAAGCTTAAAAAAAACTGCACAGGACAAATGGCAACGCCAACGCAATTATGAAGTGGTCGGATCTAAAATTGATTCCGTTTCCAGCACTGTGCCAAGGGTGAAAATGCTTCCCAAACTGGTTCCCAATAACTCAACCTGGCGACCAAGGCACTCAATTGACAATTACGGACCCAATCCCACCCATACAAAGCAACAAGCAGCACGTAAAGTACCACTACACTCTCTACCCTTTTTTTCGGGATTATCTAGCATTTGCACCACGTTCCTGGCTCGCGTGTTCTGGACTGTTCTCGACCTTCCACCAGCAACCTCCCATTTGCGCGTCGCTCATCTCTGACGCGGGATTATCACGGCCTGCCGCAAAGCCAGCTGCACCCCGCTTCTCCTTCTCCAACAGGTTGTCACCACATACAGCCCCTCCGGATTCTTTCATTTACTACCCGCCAAACTGGCGTCCTCAATAACCTCCGACTTTTTCCTTCCCTACCAACACCTCCTCTCTCCATATATTGAACGTCTCGACTCACTACTCGCCGCCCTCCAACTCACGCTCGCTCCCAACTCTCCGCCCAAATCGCTCATTGATCTTCTCCCCCACATCCTCTGCGCTGTCAGCCTTATCGCGCTCATCCCGTTCCTAATGCGCCGTTTCTTTGGTCTCGGGGGTGCAGAGCCCCAACAATACACCGGGCCGATATCTGGCAACAACGCCGTCGATCCTTACCGGCCTGAAGACGTGATCACCATCAAGCATGCGAATAACGAGTACCTCTTTAAATATCCGGTTAATACGATTGCGTCGCATGCCCTCAACGTCGGCCACTTACGGGATAAGTGCGCGGAAATCACAGAGGTCGACCCAAAGCGGCTTACTCTTATCTGTGCTGGTCGCCAGCTAAAGGACGATAACGCTACACTGCAAACCTTGGGTATCGAACATGGAGCCAAGATTCTCGCGGTGGGCTCGAATGTGCCCCCGCCGTCGGCGCCGAAACATAAGGAAGGCCCGGGGCCTCTGCCGCGGGAGCCGGCTCGCTCGCCTGAACCCCCGAGAGGTCCCGCGGAGAAGATCAAAGCTGTCCGCGATCATGTTACTACTAAGCTTCTCCCTTTGGTGAATGATTTCATCAATGGAAAAGGAACCGAAAAGAGGGTTGATATGCATCGTCGGCTGGGGGAGACGATCATGGCGGAGCTATTGAAGCTGGATGGAGTGGAGACTGAAGACCCTGAGATTAGGGCCAGGCGGAAAGAGCTGGTGAAGGATATCCAGGGCTATCTTGATGCCTTGGATAAGTCTTTGAGAGAGTCGCCATAATGATATTACGTGCAGGGGTTTGGTGGACTGAATCATAGAGGAGGAATACGACTAGGGGTTTATTTGTTTCGTCTGGTCTCGGTACATTGTTGAATGGGTTTTCTTGTTAATGATCTTGGGGGTTGGGCGCACGGTTTGTGGATTGTCACGGTGAAAACGACGACAGTAAGCGAATCTGGATAATACCTGCACTGCAGATTCGAAATATATCTTCTATCCCCATCTGTGGAGCAGACATCAAATGGACTTCTGGTCCACCTGAAGTGATATCGTATGATGACCTGTGCCAAGCCCCCTCGGTCGAAAACTCCGAGACACGTCCAAGCTTCACCCCCGACAACAACCTACCCCACCACCTCAATTCCACCACCAACGCCACAAAATGACAACCAGAATCCTCACCCACCTCTCCCTCCGCACCCCGCTCATCCGGCGCACCTATGCAACCGTCCTCCATGACCCCCCCTACAACCTATACAACCTCCCCAAGCCCGCCAGCGCAGCCACAATCCGACGACCGCCGCCAAAACACCGCAGACATGACCAAACCAAAGCTACGGCGCAAGAACGCAACGCCACCCTCCATCGCCGCCGCTGGATGTTAGCTTCTGGAGTCCTTGGCGTCACAGCATTCATATACCTCGCTGCCAACGAGCCACCGCAGAAAACAGAGTCACCCGCGTCTGCATCTACCATCAACCCCGGTCTTCCCGTTGTAGTTGCAGAGACGGAAGCCAGCAAGCTCGTCGACAGCGGGACTTCGAGCGTGCCCCCGTTCCCGCGGGATATGACGATAGATGGTGAGGAATTCGCACTCATCGGCCTCGGTATACGCACTGTCAGCTTCTTGGGTATCCAGGTGTATGTCGTCGGCTTCTACATCCACGTCGATGACCTAGCGGCGCTGCAGACGGCGCTGGTGAAGCGCGTCGATGAAGGGGCGAGCTCGGTTACGCAGCCGGAGCGCGAGGCGCTGCGGGAAAGGCTTATGGATCCCGTTCTTGGGGAGGAGGTGTGGGAGGAAGTGTTGAGTGGTGGGGCAAGGTTTAGAAGTGCATTCAGGATTGTTCCCACGCGGAATACTGGTTTGCCAGCTCCCCTCCCCCTTCGAAAAGTAATGATGCAAGTGGCTGAGACCAGGAATGGGTGAATAGATTTCCAGCACCTCCGCGACGGGTGGGTACGCGGGATCCAAGCACGGTCTACAAAATCTCCGTCCTACGACGACGAGGCGTTTTCAGAGGCGATGGGGCAGTTTAAGGCATTGTTTGGGGGTGCGTTCAAGAAGAGTGTGCCAAAGCAGAAGACGCTATTGTTACTGAGAGATATGGAGGGGGGTTTCAGTGTGTTCTATGATCCCTCGGGAAGGAACGACGGTGGCTTTGGAGGAGAGGGAGAAAACGCCGTACAGAAGCTTGGTGAATTGAAGGACCCCAGAGTCTCCAAAGCACTATGGCTCTGTTACCTCGCCGGCGCGAAACCAGCAAGCGCACCAGCAAAGGAAAGTATCGTGGATGGCATGCTAGAAATGGCTTCTCGACCCGCTGCCACACTGCGGGTGTAAAACACACAATAGGGGGTGTATCATAAGCGGAGAGTCAAAAAGGTTGTATTTTTAACAAGTTTATACTGCATCAATCAATCCATCAAAACGTAGAAAACGCTATAGTATAACCCTGTAACTCCATTCAAACAGCACCAGCAGTCTTCAACAACGCCGGAAGCTCTGCCTTCTTAGCCTGCAGATCCGAGTTGCCTCCGATGTGTTTCTGTTCGATGAAAATATTCGGCACCGTGCCCTGTCCCGTGATCTCCTTGAGTGCCTCCTGGAGCTCAGCTCCATCAGCTGTTCCTATCAGCATTTCTGTCTTTGTCTCACCGAGTTAAGAGTAACGTACCGACTTGGTCAAGCTCCAGCACGTAGAACTTTGCGCCGAGCTCAGTGAGCGTCTCCTTTGATGCTCGGCAGAAGGGACAGTATGATTTCGAGAACATGGCTACCCACCCACATTAGCATCCTTGCATGCGGGGCGGGGGAAGGGAGGGGAACATACCAACAGGATTCTCTTCGATGATGCCTTGCACCTTCTGTTTTGCGGCAGCAGAAACCATGGTTGTAGTCGAGGAACTGAAGAAGCGGCGGAATAGGGACGCTATTTTTTAAGGCTGGGGGGTAGGAAGTTTGCACTGGGTTGGCAGCACAAAACCTACGAAGCGGGATGTGTGGGGTTATATGTAATGATGGCTCGGTGTGTTACGGTACGGAGATGATAGGAGTGTTGCGTTTTTGTGCCGAGTTCGATGGATGGATGGATGATGAGAGAAGGGCGATGACGCAATGATAACCCTTGCATAAACTCCGCGCTCGATTGGGAAATCCTATCGGCTTTGGCAGTGCACACCGAATTATCACCGAGTATCACCCGCCACCACTCGGATTGTTCATCAAAAGCGCCTGGATACTGGACCAGTGCACTGACTCGTTATTCGGAGATTGATGACAAACCCGGAATGATATTGATATGATTATAACTCATTCGGGATAACTCCAACGAATAGATGACTCCTTGTGGGAGTAATACTGTATCTGTTCATCACTTCCTGCAGAATTTTGTTTCAAGCGAGTGGAGTAATCGTATCTTCATCCCCGCTCATGAACCTTATCCGCCACGTGGTGCTAACTACGCACCACAGAGCAGAATGGAGAGAAACCCGAAGGCCTTGTCCACGGCAGGACTTCGCTGTAAAACATTAAAGTGCTGCAAAAGATTGTACTGCGTACAGCAGAACTCTTCTTTAATTCCCTAGGGCTCTGGAACGTGTAGTTGGCGGTTTGTGTTAACGAACGTTGTACGTACCTCATTACCCAGCGGTGCAGCCCAATGCACCTGTCTTTCAATACTCTCTCCTACCTGGATTCCAAATCATATCCTCCTCATTTTGTCATCAACTCGGAAGTCTCAACAATGCCGCTTAACGATTACCTACAATAATGTTAACAAGTACGATTTGGTAATGTTTCATCCTGCTCTTTCTCGGAGTGTCTACGACTGACCAGCTTGTCCTAGATTGTTGGCTGCTGTTAATTTCTTACATGCCGTTATGCCGCGGGTATCGTCGTATACAGGTAGGTCCCTCTGCTGAACTCCGCTTCCACGCAGTTGTATCTAGTCGTTGATATTTCAATTAATCAGTCTGAAAAGATCAACTCAACTACCCAGGCTACACCGGAAGTCCTCTAAGGCTATATATCCTCTAGGGTGTGTATACACATCCAACCTAATTATTACTCTATTTGCTCCATTTGCTAAGAGAAATGTGGATTTGATGCAGCAAAAGCCTTGTCGATGCCGCCATTGTCATTATCTGTGTTTTTCGTATCCTCAGCGCCGTCTTCGGAAACAAACTTTGATACATGATCGTCCGGCGATTACTACCAAGCATAGCTTGCATTAAGCAGCCACATAATCCATGTTCTAATCCCAGCTGGCTCCTTGTGAAGATCGACCGCCCCTACTTGCGTATTTTCGGCTATCTCTGGATGGAAATCTTGGAACTTCTAGCCTTACTGTTATCAGTGTTCTCAAGCGGTCAGTGCGGCTAGATTTGACCTTTCATCTGATCGCCACTGATCTATACCAAGGCCGGCTTTTCAAGCTTCACCTGGCCGGCTTGTGGATGGTCCACATGGGAGGGGCATTTGGGGGCGGGGACTGCGGGGGGAGATAATTCTATGACTCCATGGTAGCTCGCTTTGTGTGGTATATTACAGCTCTGGTTATTTCCAGGCATCTTCAAATAACCATGGATATCTTCAGATCTCCATACCAGGGGCGGCTATCCACAAATATCTAAAGATATCCAAAGATATCCATGCCAAGGCAGATGCCTTCAGATAGCTCCTAGCTCTGCAGATTCCCCACAGAAAACCGCTGCCGGTCTATGCCAAGGACAGTCTCAAAAATCGTGATTTTATCTGACCAAACTCTACAAATGGCCAGCTGGTGGATCTAACCGCTTGAGAACACCGACTATTATACATCAAGGATAAGAAGTTGCCGGCAATCCTTACCTTTGCATCTCTTGTTGTAGATACCAAAATGGACTCCGCCCAACGCTGCTGATAAATATTATTTGTCAAACGTGTTCAAGATGACTCGTACAATGTTTAAGGCTGCGTATATCATTGGAGTACAGTTTCTAGCGACCGACGATGACTACGAGAGCTTTGGTATAGAAGATTGCGAAATCACCCAAAATGACAAGTCGTGGATCGATGGATTTTTGGGGTATCTGGTGACAGAGCTCAACCCAATCTCACCTCCTCCACACCCTAAGTATTCCGCGCCGCCTACAAAGAGGCAGATGAATAAGCGGCGACACCAGAGGACTGGCGGTCGAGGAGTCAGTGCTCAGGTCAGCACATAGCTCTTTTCGGAGGTGAAGTTTAGATCATCAGTGTGTACTAGTATACTGTACCGAGCGTCAAGGTCCGTACGTTACGCATCACGGAAGGCCCGTCCGAAGATATTTCGTTGCAGTTTTAGCACATTCTTGGACATTCGATATTAAAAAATTCATCACGCTCGAAATCTCGTATGAACTTTGACGCTCGGTACAGTACTTCGAATTTGTAAAGGTGGCAGAACTTCTTGATATTCCTGTGTGGGGGTCTTCTGGTTTGTGTTCATCTTGTCACCCCTGATAATTCCTTTTTCTTCCTTGATGGTGGCCAGAGTGTCATTGGTATTGGGGTTTTTACCTTTCCAAGATACTCTTCCTAGACAGATCCTGAATATATAGAGATCTTCAATAGAGCATTCAAGTTTACTACAGAATATAATTACATAGACGCTAAGAAATGGCAATCATAAGGATTCATCCCCAATTCCGTCCGACACTGCCTTAGGTGAAGTAAAGTGCTCACGATAGCTACACGACAAATTGTAAGAGCGTAGGAGCTGTGTAATAGCTTAAGTGCCAACCTGTAGCTGGCCAACTCGAGCTTGCTGATACCAAATTCAGATGTGGTGCCCCTTTTGTCCTCATACACATTAGTACATTAGTTATATTAGTCAATTATAGCAGAACGCCTCTGATATACCTATAGGCGTTGGTCCACGTAATCCCATTACGCAGACGCGTTTGAATTCCGCTATCAGCCTTTGTGACGACTTATGTGGATAGGGCTACTCTAAAGCAGACGCTGAGTATGAAAAGGTATCCGAATCTAGATCCCTTAGCGTCCATTATTGGGCTCAATCTCACTGTAAATTGTTATCACGGTGCTTATTCCAGTGAAGCCCCTTGAATTTTCGTGCGAGAAGGGACCAAAAACTGGCTCCTAGTGTCTGAAAGTACATAGACACTTCCTCGCCCTACAACATCTCTTAGCAATTATCCTTTGATTTTCATCAACCTTCTCACGTTGTGATGGGAATTCAGGCTCCCACTACATGTCCACACTAGCCGGATTTCACGAGTCACCAGTGATCACTTACCGTAGGCTATAAGCCGCTTATCACTTTAGATGAGGATGGAGAGAGATGATTAATTGCCTAAGAGAATAAGGAGAAGAAACAAAGAAGTAACATGTCAGCATGCCCATAAGCACGCAGTGGCTATTACCAGATGAGATGGATAAGCTATGCTCTATCCCTCGACTGGTATTTAGTACTAGATACGGCTACACGCTATAAGTAGTGTTAGGATTAGCGGATGTTCCACGGAAACGTTCAATCAACCAATAAAGTTTACACTTCAGGGTTCTTAGTCGCGTGCCATATCCAGTACTTATTACCAGTCGAGGAGATAACTACTCCCAGCGAAGCCAGTACTGCAAGTCTACATGGATGTATACAGTCGTAAAGGTGAGAGAGACTAAGAAGGACCCAGCATGCTGAGGTGGTCGATAGTCTTATTTTGCTGCGTTGCGGCGGTGTTGGACAGCTGGAGTAGATCGGCCCTGGAAGATCGCTGATCACCGGAAACTACTGACCAGGCCGATGATATTTAAGGATTACTATCTTATAATTTCTTCCAATGCTAGTGGAAAGCTAGATATTCCATTACCTGAGATAGATAGACCGTATAGTTCTTGCCGGATTTGCTGCTGACACTCCACCCATCCTCCACATACAGTGGGCTTTGTCCTCTGAACCACAGATTTCTGGGCCCTCGGGGATTCGTTGATCTTAATGCAGATTCCCAACAGTCTGTGTAGCTTCTGTGTCTCTCCATATCAAGCGGACTCCTGCTAAAACTATGATTCTGGAATCGTATGTAAGTACCGACAGTTGTAACTAGTGTTAACGAATATCACATCTCGTATCGACTCGACAATAAGGTGCTGTAAAGTACTAAAGCTGTGGCGAAGTGACTGCTCCACGGATCGTCGTGCGTGAGCCATGGCTTCCCGCGGCAGCTTATTGTCGACTTGATACGGTACCACCCAACCAGTAGTTTAGACGACACCACAAATATGTCCGCCCAGTCGCTCAACAAAAAGATAAAAGCGATGACTTCCTAGGCGGGGTCGTTCCCACAGCTGATGCGCGGCTGAATGATCCAATATAACTATGCCGAGGAACCAGCCACGCATCACGCAGAAACAGGATAACGGATGCCGGGCTATTTCCCCCCTAACGGCGAAATATGCATACGGTAACTGAGAAGTGCAATATACTCTACAAACTCTCAGCCTAAAACTAGTCCGCACACAAAAGATACAAGCCCCACTCATTACCTAGGTATGTCACCGATATTGATACTCTTTACATTTGGAGGTATGTCCTTCGTTGACTTGTGGGATGTAGCACAGTTGCAGCTGAACAACTCCAGGGCAGTGAACATTCTAATTCCCCAACATGTGCAGTGGCAAAAATAAGTCATTCGCGGTTTCACTCACGATGTCTCATACAACAAAAACCGCATTAAGACACTCGCTCTTTCTAAAAGTCTTCTTGATTTGGACTAGGGATTTGCATGATAACGGCGCGAACACTTCTTTGAACGAGCGAGTGCGAGCTTATGGACATAATTCATCGGCCTTCCATTCCTCAACCGCGTTGTGCAACCTGCATTCCCTGAGGGGACGACGGGTAGTAGGAGTGGAGCTCCGCCATCTAGCCGGCCAGCCCGGAGGCGGAGGTGTTTAGGGGTCTGTCATACTCTAAGTAGAGTGAATACAGTATGATTAAAGCAAACAAAACCTGCATTCCCTCGTCCTCAGTTAGTAACTCCTGCTCCCTGCAATATGTCGTTCACTGCCCTATCAGCGGTGAATCGATTGCTTCTAGCCCCTTTGTTGATATGGTGCGAACGATCATGGTTAACTAGTTTCAGGCAATGCACTTAAACCAGACTATCGAATACCTAAACTCACGCCTAGAAGCTAATGTGTCTCATTCCAGCCCAGCGGAGAACACAAGATGGCTGTCCGGTATTGGTGGCACTTCGCAGTTCTTCCAATGGGCTTCCTATCGTCATAGCGCTGGAACGCATCTAGATTATGCTATCCCGACGAAAGTGACACAGCAGCACATATCCTTGACATATCATCTCATGGACTCGGTAAAGTCATTGTCCGTATTTATAGAGGTCAGAACTATGGATACGGCCAGTTCAAAATGGATCTTACGCCTTCCCAGAACCTTTCACGGAAGCGACATTTGTGGGGTATTGCACTAGCGACACGTATATCGAGCACTTGGCGGCAGACGACTTGTTCCGGTGTTGAACTGAACAAGCGTAGAGTACATTCTACTCTTCTGTTGCTGATTGGCTGTAGGTTGGACTTTCATAGCTGTTCGATCGTTACAAGAAGACGGTTGCAGCCTCTAAGCTCGCTAGAGATGTCCCGCCAAGATATGAAGTACTTTCTTATACATAGGGAAAATCTGCGGGAAAGAATGGCGGAGCAGAAACCCCGTAGAGGGTCCAGGCAGCGGAAGCATTACCCGCAGAGGAGATCCTCCAATTCGTGTTGAACAACTTACGCTTGGGTTGACATCTTCTGCATCCTCCAAGAATGTCCACCTGCAAAGGCAAGAGAGGTAGCCCTTCAGGGAGATCTTCCGCCGAACAACCGGAGGTATTGCATAGCTACATCAGACTTTGCTGTTTGGCAGCATTTCTACGGGGCGTGTGACTTTAAAAGAGAAATGAGACACCAATCCGGAGTACCCAGTCGCTCTTCCTGTTGGATCGTTTACCGCGCTCCAAGAACTCTTTTATGATCTGTGGTTCACTTCAACATGGACTTTGCAGGAAGCGTGTCTTCAACCAGCGATGCGACTGGTAGGTTTGGAGGAGTGGCTAGTTTTTGTTGGCTTTTAGGATGGAACTCTTAGCAATACTCATGTTTCAAGCAGCTAGATTACTGTTGTTCCAACCCATACGCCAAATTTTCCCGTTGGCCAACAGGTCAACCGATTGGCAAAGCGGTCGACCTTTTGGTATACAGGTTAACCTATTGGCCAACGGGAAGATTTGGTGTATGGGTCAACCTACTGGCAAA
>Ga0307512_10002552_pt1 | contig 22741 bp, 25 predicted proteins | sample 14_EM_MG_FD_200267 | JGI IMG/M metagenome (GOLD analysis project Ga0307512, IMG submission 200267) | Populus trichocarpa ectomycorrhiza microbial communities from riparian zone in the Pacific Northwest, United States - 14_EM | ecosystem: Host-associated > Plants > Roots > Unclassified | place...
CGGGCGGCCCAGGCAGTGTGGAATTCAATACAGGAGCGACATTCCAGACCGAGGTGCACTGGTGGGAATTGGGCAGCTCCGATCCGAAGCTGTGGAGCATGGATACCAGTGGAATAGAGTGCGGAATGAACTAGACGAATACCAATCTAGACTGAGGGGATTGAGGAGTGGTTATCCCAGCAGAGGAGGGCTGAAAGAGGAGGAATCGAATGCAGAATGGAATAGGAGAGCATCAATCTAGGCTGAGGAGCACCGACAGGGATTGAGGAGTGTCTATCCTAGGGGAGGTGCACTACAGGGGGGGGTAAACAGCGGCCGACTAATGTGTGATTGATACCGAGTGCAGTGGCTTTTGCAGTATAATGTATCACAGGGGATGAGCAAAATGTACCGCAATATTCATCTTGAGATAACATTACAGTGGCTTTCTTTCCACTGCCATATTCAGAGAGCACACAATGAACAGCTGCGACGGCTAGCACTGAAGTCTGTGGAGTGAGAGTTTGGAAATACTGGGATGTCATTGGCTGGTGCCCCAAGTTATTGGTGTTGTAGAAAAATTGATGGTTAATTAGATCAAGCACTCCCATTTGAGTGAACCATGATTTCACTTCTTCAACCACTGTGGAGAGATATACATCGTGACACAGGAGCTCTTCAACAGGGACTCGAGGTTCGATCTCGGAGAACAAAACCAACTAGTCACTTCGGACACATGGTCAATGTGCCCCATCTGCCAACCATCCTCAAATGGTACATATCTTCTGTTTTAACTACCGATATTTTGGGGTGTATTCAATATCATATATCTGATGGAGAAGGATTACTCAGAATCCAAAACTTGCCGCTGCTCATGTTCGTGGATCTATTTGGAGAGATGGACCGCCCCACAATTGACACACAGATGGCGTACCTACAGGAGTGCCTGCTAATGCCCACTGACAATCCTGAGCTTCAATGGCTAGTGTCCAAGCTTCTTCAACCAGTGAGTACTTGTCACCGGTTAATATTGGCCAAGGAGTCTTTGTAAATATGATTGTGTCGATGAACCTTTTCACTACCTCAAAAGTTACCATTTGGTGTTGGGGAACGGTCTGATCTGCACTGGCCGTTGGTTGTGGAACATTCTGGACATTGCTAGACTTGCGTAGGGGCAGCGCCTGGGCACATTGTGCACAGTTAAACTCGGATAATTTGTTGAGGAGAGTTGACTTTTGGCTTTTGAGCAGTGGTGGTGCCATAGCCCCACCTGGATTTGGGGAATGTAGAAGTGGAGGGCATGCAATGACAGCATTGGCACGGCTCAAATTCTTTAGCAGTGGAACCATTGTCGTTTGTGTTGACTTCTCCCCGCGCACCTAGGGTCGACACAAGAGCACCTGTTAGTGATCCAAATTGTCCGTTTCGATGTCGGATGATAACATGTACTCTCAGGTGTCCTAAGTTTTGGCATCAGTGATTTCCAGATAGGTATGGTTATCCTGCTTGACTAATGAAATTGGGGATATTAATCATCTGCGATGGAACGTGGAATGATAGACAATTGGACGGTGAACATTTGATGGACAATGAAGATTGGCTGCTTTCTTGAATGCGAGTGCTCTTTCATGGTGTGCTTCTTGATTCTTCTGGGAATAGTGATTCCTCACCTGGCTGGGCATAGGTTCTGTTTGTTGTAATGAAGATAGAAAGTTGGGGAACGTGGGAGGGAGTGTATAAGCAGTAAATATAACATTAAGGGAAATGTAATAACGGGAAGAATAGAGCAAGAAGTAGCACTTAGTCGAGGAGGATGTAATTTGAGGCGCACCTTGAAGGGTGCAGGAGATATAACCTCAACAGTTGATATGTACATCGAGGATGGTAGTCTAGTGTTACGATATAGGATGTTGTCAGCTGAACAGGAATGGATTGATTCCATCTCAGGTGTGCTGGAAAAGATTGATTCCTAATGCGGACTGTTAGCAACTCCTATCAACATCACTCTATATAGATACAAGAATTAGAGGTTAGCTAGAGCCAACGCACATACTATGGAACCAGACACACCTGAAGAAAACTTGTGACATGGACTAACCCTTGGTGCTGGCAAAATGGAGCACGCAGAACCTGAATGAAAGCATGTGCCCAAGCATATGACTCCTGTAAGTGTAGTAATAATGTGTCAATGTTGGACCATTCGAGGTGGCCGCATGGCATAGAATTCGTGCAGCCTATAGGATCTGCAGAACTTGATAGATGTGAGACCTTGAGAGTGATGGCTGAGTTGCGAATCATCATACTGAGATTGTTATTGATCGAGGAGATATATGAATCTCCCTATGTGGTATCACTGCTAGAAGGACACACCTATTTTCACGAGATTCAATTGTATAGGGATGCTGCAGCTACGTTAGCAGTTGATAAGGCAATATGGTAAGCATAACTTCCTTTTCATGTGTTCATCTCGGCCATGTCTGCATAATATCCTTCACAACAATGATACAGTTATTGGAGGCGAGAGAGAATTTGTTACACCAACGAGAAATACAGGCATCAAGAGAGAAATGTATGGTATGATGGATGATTCAGGAGATATCTTATTGATTCAAGCACTCGTCAATGCCAAGATTGCTAACAAATCGGTCATGGATACTCACTCACATTATGATTTTGTGCCTAATATCTAGTAACTTGCACACCAGTAAATCACATATTCATTGTGAGTCTCACCACTACAATGTTGACTTAAATGAATGTATAGTGAGACCTCATCTCACGGAGAAACGATGATTACTTGCGGTTCAATATGTTGAGGTGCACCGAAGTTAAAATTGTTATGCTCAGATTGAATGGCTTGGGTTTGCAAGCTCACTGTCTTCTGACAGTTGATTGCACACTTCGAAGCTGTTGTTTTGTAACTTCATCTTGCAACATTCTCTGTCCTCCAACATCTCTCTTGTTGGAAATCCGTTTACTTAGTCGATTTTGGGATGTGAGTTTTGGCGGCCCAAACATATACTTTGTCAGAATCAACTTGAGTCTGCATTCAAAGGATTCAGAAACTTAGGATTCTTTGGGTGAGTGCGGTACATGGGCGGGCGGGAGTTGCCTGCCATCCTGCAGAGTCACTGAACAGAATCTGTCTTTTGAGATTCTCGCTCTCGAGCTCGAGCTCATTTGTCAGAGCCTGAACTTGCAGAAGCTATCTTACGGTTTCGAAGCATACGTCTAAACATAGCACTAAGTCAATATCCAGTTGAGTGAGCATACTAATTGGCCAGGGCTGTGCATTTATGGGTTAGTTGTGCAGGGCTTCTTTCCTCCAACCGACAGTTGACATGGTGCTGACAATTCATGGCATTTCAGCGGTGGCCTTCAAATCCGGATCAAGCATACAGTCATATATCACCAGAGGCCGAGTGGGATGAGCCGCCTCCACTACCATGGGAAGTGTCTCGATTGAAGACGATCTGCCTGCACAGCGTCCACTGATTCAAAGTCGAAGAAAACTTGATGAGATTGAACCACACAAACACATTATGTGCACTGCCAACTGGGATATATACCCTTCAGTGGCGATTTAGTCGCTCTTGTGGGGTGCCTGGGCCGGAATGATACATCCATAATGAGTCACAGCTTGTCAAAGTTGGCTTCATACAAAGCTAAGAACCTCATTCTGGACTGGATTGCAAATCTCAGTTTGGCCAGAACTTGAAATGTAGGCCAGGAAGTACATGGCAGCGTAACGGTCAGCTTAGCCCTGAATATCCGAGCCGTCTCTCAGTATCCAACACTCCACAATGCGGATCTCAGGTGTGCCCGAACGTCAATGATATGCCAGCAAATGCTGCAGCTTTGCTATGTGTTAGTGTGCCTGTATCTCATATGCTGACAAAAGAACTCAATATCACTGAGACTGACTTTATTGCCAAATGGGATTGGCAAATATGCTGTGATGGAGCTGTCATATCAATATGTGCAGGATTCTCCGGTGCACCAGAACATCGATCATAGGCCACCAAAAGCTATGGCTTTGTCACAATTAATCGAGCCGTATCTCACATTTGGACACAAGTACTCACTATCGCAGAGACGGTCTCATTGCCAAATGCGATTGGTGAATATGCTGCGCCTGATCTGTCATAATGCGACTCGAGACATGTGGTGAGGATTATCTGGTGCCCCTGGACTTCGATCATATGCCAGCATAAGCTGCGGCATTGCCACAAATCAGCGAGCTGGTGTATCATATTCTGACACAGCTACTCAATATCTCCTAGACTGGCTCTGTTGTCTGATGGGATTGACAAATGTGCAGTGCTCGACCTGACGCAACCAGTCTCATGACAGATGCCAGGGATTCCGCGGTGTACCTGAAAGTGGTTAAATTATACTGCTTTCATTCCTTTGACTTTGAAATGCATATGTGCCCCAGGTTTCCGGTGCGCCTCAAATTCCTAGCTGACCAATGAATCAAAGCACTTTGCTGCATTATTCTCAAAATTTGACCTATGCGATTTATTGTGATATCGGCCAGCTGGGAACGTGCAGTGTAGCTTAGCAATTGACTACATCTCATATTGGTCATTATTGATAATTAAAAACGCCAATGAAATCCCCCTGTAACATTTCCAACATCAGATCTGTGATTCACTTCAAAATGAATAAGAGAAAGGATTTCTTTATACAGAATAGTGTGCCTTACAAATGACCTTTCGACTATTTCTATCACTTAAGAAGATTATGTTGATTGAATGCCTCCAGAGACATACTGTAATAAAGCGTCCTAACAATTTAAGATGATAGTTCTTTGGACTGTCTAGGGTCTGCATTGTCTTCAAGCTGCATCATATTATACTCATCAGACTCCAGAATCCGGTAAATCATCAATGTCGTGATGTGCTGTCAACTGATGAAGACATGCAGGATGCTTATGTACTCCACGCCAGAAAGTTGATGGAGTTCACTTGGGTGGAATCCATAGCTAGTAGGATCCGTATTCGGTAACTATGTGTGAGGCATTCTGTTTTCCCCCAGCCGGACAACTCGTGCAAATCCCTGCCGCTGCTCATTCAAAACCCACAACAGATGAGTTATGCCTGCATGGATTGCTGCTGTGAGATGTAGGCTCGTCACACCCACATTGGTTGTAGTTACGAATACAGAGGGATTTCTGGAATCCTGGAATTTGAGCAGCATTTCTGGGTGTTCATTATTGCCCATTTCTGCATACATGTGGAAAATATCCGCCTGATCCGCACAATACTTGGTTATTCACCACTTCAAATAACCAACTTGGCCAGGAAGAGGACAAAATAGCACCACCTGTTGTGGGGGAGGAGCAGGTGGGAGTGTGGTCAAATTTCTGGCATGTTCCATACGGTGCGCCTTTCTTGATTCCCCATTTTGGTCAGGTTCAGGATACTCTGCAGGTTGGTTGACATGCATTAACAGAAATATCTCTCTCAGCTGTCGGAAAATTGCTGAATCCACTCAAGTTTCGACTGGCCATTCATGGAACCATTGTCCAAAAATGTTGTAGCAATCCTCAGTGTCTCCCAGCGCTAACGAAATACATGCTAGCCACCATCTACACACCCTCCATGCTCCTGAATCACCCCATGAAGTGTATCTCTCCGCCAGAGGCTTCAGTGTTGCTTGCTTGTCCTCACTCCGCTCAAGATCAATAAGGTATGCATTCTCCTAGAATATCGAAATGAGTGGTTTTGCATTGGGTAGTTTCGATTCCGACGTGCTCCATCTTGTCCTAGCCTTAGTAATCAGAACCATCCGTTGCTCAGCATCGTGTCGAGCATCTTCGTCGTCAGTCCAGATCACCTGAATCAAACTCTTCACAGCGGAATTCAATGCCTCTGCAACATGCTTTTCTATCACTCTATCATCCTCGTGATCTGCTGGCGCACCTGAAAACTGCCACATTGTCTGATCACACCAGTCATTGAGTGAATGCAATCCAGGCGTAGCTGAGACTTGAAGTTTGAATCCAATTCTCACTTTCATCACAATTTGCCAGCCCACACTGTTTTTAATCTTGTGCTGATTGGACTCCCCAAAAATCCCAAAACTCCCTGCACATTATGAGAGTTGGCTGTTGCTTGGTGGTTGTGCTCAGGATGTCCAGGTATCATATGAAACAAGGAGGATAATCCATCGGTTTTCTGGCTGGTCAATACTTGTGTTCCGATCCTCATAGGTGAGATTGGCATTTTCCGTGTGCAACAAGTTCACCAGTTTCTAATCATTCCCATATGTCATCTCGTCGATGACACTGTTGAATGTCTCTGCCCCTCTAGGCATTGTGACCACAAGGATTGTTTCAATGGCTGAAGTAAGTGATTGATGCCCATGAGTTGGAGTTGTATGGATCTCTAACAGGCGGCGAGGCACTGGATTCAGTCTCTGTAACGGATACCACTCCCAGTCAATACCAATGATCCTGGGATAGTCATTCTGTGCAATATTCGCCCACTCTCGAATGGAATTCTCCCATACAATTGACAGCAGCAGCCCCATAACAACCTTCTCAGTCAGCAAATTGCATATCATAGCCGCTGCCAGTGGGGTAATAGTCTTCCCAAGACCCATTTTATCTGCCACCAGCACTCCTGGCATATCTGAATCCCAACCCCATCTCCTCACAATCACCCATATTGCCCAAACTTGGTGCACCAGAAACGTTGTTCCAGGAAGGTCTGGAATTGAATACTTGGTGCAAGGGACTTAGTCTGCTTTCGATTGGCGAATTGGACTGGGATTCAGCGGCCTGACAGCCCGATCAAGACACTCATGTTCAAACTCACTCTTGATTGAATTGAGAACAGTATTCGATACTGAATTGGTAATATCTGGATCGTGGGCCTCTTCACCATCCACCACTTACTCCTGCACCTCCTGTGCACAGTTGTTTGTTTTCTTTTCGACCTCAATGATCTATTGCAGTTGCTCCTATGTAAGCTGGACAGATGGGCTCATACTCCAGTGCTCCTGCAATTCATCGCTGTGATAGGTAATTCACGGACAAGCGACCATTGGAATCAATATATATGGATGGAATGCAATCAATTCTATTCATTCAATCAGAACTTACATTAATACAACTATCATTCTCTTGCCCACCATCCTCCTCTCCCTCCTCTCTTCCACCTGCTTCAGCACCTTCCAAAGTCTATGTATAATGATTACCAGTTGCGCACATCTAGCCTTAACACAGCTAGCTGGGATTACTTTCCTTGGTCTAATCACGTGCTCGGCAATCTCTTTCCTTGTTGCTCTCTTCATTTTGACCGAAAATGCTTCCACATTGTGCCCAAGTTTCAACATGAAAGCATTTAAAAGGCAGCAGATGTACGAAATCTGGCAATATAGGTGTTCAATGATCGTTTACCTGGGAGTATATAATCCCATATACTCTTCATCCAATTGGTCCTGCTCCACTGTGCACTTGAACATCATTGATAGAATGTTTGGCTGATCCAGGCCTCAATTTTTGTCGATGAAATCTATCTGCTCCTCCCAGTGTCTCACATTGGTATACAAGGGTTGAAATGGTTTCGGGGATCGAACCATGGCATTGCCATTCGACACTCATTGAATCACAGCAATGCACGTTGTATTTCGCAACTCTGGGCTGTTACTTCCTGCCTTTGTGCCCACAAGTCGGCCCAAATCCGTCGCTGGTCACTTGTTACCTCGCCTTCCCTTTTTCCCCACCTCCCAACCTTGACTTGCACCTGTCTTGAAAAATATCTGACGAATCAATTACGCATTGTCAAAATTATCCAACATCCGCCAGTTTTCAAATGTCCCCAAAAAATCTGCAACCGCTGTCTCCCAGTGCCGGGGTCCATCTCGCCGCTGTTTCAGTTGGTTTGGTGCCTGGATAATGGACCAATACTTCTCCTCCAGAGACCCAGCTTCCTATACTTTCTTCCACTTGTTGAACGCTCTGAAGATGGCCTCCACCATCCTTTGGCAAATTGCTTCAAGGTAACTTCTGTTTGCTTCAGGCTGATTGGCAGTTTGCCTTGTGCACTGCCCAAGTCCGACAAATTGTCACTCCTGTCATCTGCATCATAATTGTCATAGGAACTCTCCAGCAATTCGGGCAATTCCGCAATCCTTGCGTCATCTGTTTTCCACTGTCCTGCGACCAGCTGTAATGGTTTTGTTGGGAGGCTAAATAGGGTCTCCCAGGTGCGCCGGAACGAGGTCCAGGTGGATGATTACAGCTGGAGGATGTCGGCCGATTGACTGGGTTGTTTTCCAGTGGTCCTGTAGCCACACTCGGTGCACCTGGAGATGATGGCCCTTGTCCTGCAAGCTGCGGAGGGGGGAACATTTGATACCCACCATTACCACCCTGGTGGAGGTCATATCCTTGCCACTGAGGCCGATAACTTGGATATCCTTTGCTTGCACTTGTGGTTGGTTGTGTACTGTGTCTCATGTTGAATGAAAAATGGTGATAAAACTGCGGATAACCTGCAAATGGCCGCAGTGGAGGAGGGTAACCATACCCCTGCGGTAGATGATATTGATTGGTTGGTTTCCCACAATGTCTGTCTTCACCAGTGGCAGTTCGTGAACAATTGTCCGATGATTCTGAATTCACTTCAAGGGTGTGTTGCGTGCCAAATAGGCCACCCAGTGGAGTCATATTCACTGTCATTGGTGGACATCCATTTGTCGACATCTTCTGTGAGCAACGATGGTGGTAAACTACAATTGATTCAAGATGTGTTATGGGATAAATTTGAGTATGGTTGAGTACATTGCAGGTAGCAGTGACCTTCGGTGGAATAAAGAGCTAAACCTTGCGGAGAAAAGAACCCTTAATCACACACATTCCGCTTTTCTTTGTTATATGCTCTAATTCATACTCCAGGATATTGGATACCTGCTCACCTACGTATGCTTCCATGACTTGACAGGTCATAGACCGGATATGATATGATATCTCCAGAAACCCAACAAGAACTATATCCAGTATGAAGGTTAGCATGACTAGGGATATTGGACATATGTTGTATGTGTACAACCTTGAAATGTCATTGAACAGGAGGCCTGTGATTGGAGCAGCAACAATCCTTGCTGTCTATTGAGCTCCTTGTCTAAACATCATTGTGCTCCTAAGGATCCATGCTCCAGTCAAGTATCATTACTGAAGCAACCAGTCTACCAGCCTATCAGTTCTCAATGATCATTGCGCTGGCATACAGCTAGCTAGGAAACTCACCTATGCATTGTATAAAGACAATCTACCTTTATGATTAGCTGCTCGGAGGCTCATGCACAGGTATAACTCACAATTCCACAATGACGTAGTATAAAGCCCATCATGGTGATTGCAGTGATGACAAAAGACACCTCCTCTTTTCTGCTAACCACTTTGAGCAGATGATGTGCATGATTATTGAGTGGGATTTGATATATATATCCTGGTTTATGAAGAAAGCTGAAGGTAAGGTGACCATATTTTACCCCTCCCCCACATTTGGCAGGGTGCAATGCAGCTGTGATACGCTAATCTGAGTGAGCTCGCTTTCAAACCAATCGCACTGAGGCTCTAAATGACCCCCTGAAGCATCATTCAGATTCATCCGGATATGTGTTCACAGACCACTTTTTGAATATTGTCATTACTCACCGGAATCGTGTTCAGTGCTGTATCTGCAAAAGGAAATTTTTCGAGGAGAAGCGACTCGAGGGTTACTATCACCAATATCACCCAATATCCATGAATCAAGGGCTTTTGCTTGACGGGATTTAACCTGATGCATGATGGGGTCAACCCGAGCAATCATGGTTCGACTTGAGTCGGTGCACCTCAATGGCCATCCATTAGCTAGTCAACTAATGATCTGACCATAGAGACTGTACCTGGTGCCCCACCACTTCAAGATCCTCCTGATGAAGAAACAATAGACCCCCAGAAGCCTGATCTGACATGTACCCTGATCCAACTGAGACAAACGCTCAGAGTCAGGAAGTTGGAGTGGAAAATGCGGGGGGGAAAGCATATGGCAAAGCAACTGGATTGTACAACAAGCATCCCAAGTACTCAGAACAATGGAATCCATGGCATCCATTTCAGTCAGCACACAACTTTTAACAGGCTCAATCATTTAGCCAGCAAAGGAAATTGTGGATAGATCAACATCTGAGGCATGGACTGGACAAGTGCCAAATCGAATCATTCCAATCAGCAAATGAACTGCGGAAGATCCTGTCTCAACACGATTTCGGGCCGGGCGATGATGGTTGGATTGATGATCAATCACATATGTCCGGAACATTATACTCCAGGGATAATTTCAAATGTATCCAGTTCATATTGATATATCTCCCATTTCAGGGGAACCTCAATCTCGAACATGTGAGCCTTGCAAACTTGGAAAGTCACCGAATATATAGCGAGATGAACGGCAGGGATTGGTGGTGGGATACACAAGATCAGCTTCCTGCCAGAGCGAGGGTTGTGCCATTCATTTGGGCATCCGACAAGGCTCATTTGACCATTTATTCAGCTGATCAGAATTTCTGGCTGCTGTATGTCACCATTGGTAATATTCGAATTGATATCTGCCGGTAACTAAACCAGCGCAGCTGCACTCTCGTTGTGCCCATCCCCTCTCCCCCAAAAGGTGCCAGAGATACTAACGAGGCATGGCATTCCCCAGTTGGAACTGTGCTGTCCCCACTCCGGAATCTTGACATACCTGGTTCTTGTTTGGAATGGAATCGTGCCGATATATTCCAGAGACAATTTCATATTCTTTTGGCTTCCTCAGTCAGTGATTATCCAGAACAAGTCATGGGTGCTTAAGTCGCATATGGCTCATGCCCAATGTGTGAAAGTCCTACAAGTGCGCCCATGGGGCATTGCACTTTTTGACCCCTCGATAACTCAAGTGATCAGCATGTTTACTCAGAACTTCTGGACAACAGTAATATCGATGTTCTGCACACTGTTGGTGTTCATCCAATCCGAAACCAGTTCTGGCAATACCCTCTCTGCAAGTTCTATTCACTTTGGCAGCCTGATGTATTGCATCAGCTACTCTTGGGTTTAGTTGAAGACTTATTGCACTGGCTGCTCAAATACGGAAAAGTTAGAAATGTCAAGAATCAATTTGACAATCGATTAGCATTCTTGCAACAATATCCGGGCCTCTGGCGCATCTCCATACTATTGAATTGGTTGACGAGCAGCTCCTCGCAGGGAAATGGGATCCGGCGCATGATAAGAACACTGGCCGTGAATTACACCCCAATTCTTGACTGCCCCGAGGATGACAGGAAAACTGCAGCGGAAACAGCCTATGATGATATGGTAATGGGAGCAGTGCACGCATTATGTGAATTCTCTCTACTTGTTTGCCAACAAACTCACTCTGATCTATCCCTCACAGCACTAGATGATGCACTGAAGCAATTTTACAAGATGATGGGTGCTTTTTGAGGGCAGAAAATGGTGCAGTCTGTGAAGGCCAAAGTGGATGAACAATTGACAAGAGAATCCCAACCATTACGAGAACACAAGATTCACATAATCCATGCTGCAATGGAGGTTCAGGTGTACAGGGCAGAAAAGGTTACATCAACAAAACAATGGCAGTGTCAGTTGCACCTGAATAGAGCCCGACAAGCAGCAACCAAATGGTCAGCTGATGATTGGCAGAGTGCAAAACAGTGATTGGAGAGCGAAATCCATCAGGTGACACAGGGTCAACGCAAGCTTTTCAATATATCATTCCAACATCATGAGCAACAACTATTGCAGGAAATCAGGATCAAGGCAACCAGTTGCAGAAGCACATTTGCCAACAATCTTACTCAAATGAAACGTGCTGCAGTAGTAGTGGTTTAAGGAGTGGCATACGTGTCTCTGAACAAGCTTGTCGGATTTCAGGTCGGTCTATCCGATGGTTCGACCGAAGCCACCACCTTCAGTATCACTGATATGGACCATGTTGGGAATCAGCGGGAGAGAGAGATTTATGGTATCACTTCGAGTCACCAGATGCAGTTCAACATGGAATTCTCCATCTACTCGATCCAGTTTGAGGCTTGGAGGCAGGCGATGTGTATTCAGGAGCTCCACAAAACCATCAAACAGCATGTAATACATTTCGGATATCCAACAATGCATCTTGTGAGCCTTATATCAGTGTCACTTCGTTAAATGAGTTCTGGCAACAATTTCATCACCGATATCACTGGACGGCTACATATTGGCAATGTGAAACAGGCATACTGATAAACCAACAATGTCAATTACATTCGACAGATGCTCAAGCACAATGACCAGTTTACCAGTCTTGACTCTCTGGAGGAGACACTGTCTCATCTTGCCCTTCAAGGCTGGTACGATATTGACTCTGCAAATGTTTTCAACCCACTATCTGCTACTGATAAACTGCAAAATACTGGCATAGCCCAGCTTTTACGCGTCCAGCATTGTCAACAAGAGCCATTGTTCTGCCCCGTATCACAACAGGTACATCTTTTGAGAGAAACTCATGTCCACAGAGTGCACAGAAGTATCAAATTAATCTCTATCAGAGATGCTTGAGAACATTTCGGAATTCCAAACTTTGGACTGCTATTCAATGTACAGATTGATGAGGACTGGGGACACAACGTTAGGTGATTGGTGCTCAGATATGATCAGAATGTACTCATAGACGGTAACATTAGTACACTTCAGAATCGGCTGTTGTACTACTGTCAACCATTTCATTGCCCTACATCTGTTGAGCATCTGGGACTTGATTGCGACATAGATTATATCAATGCCAACCAAGGGATCAAGCCTGAATCTCATAACATCTGGGTGCAATATATGGAAAGTGACATTGATAATGCCTTCCAAGGCCGTGTTCCATCTGTTTCGGTCTTATACTTTAGCTAAACTCCTCCGAATCAGATTCTTTAATTGCAGGAATGGCTACCCACAGGAAAAATGATATCAACCTTTTCTAAGAGGTGCATGAAGACTCCACAATGGACATTATGTCATCAAGCTCAAGAATATGCAGTGGTGATTCCAACAAAGTACAAAGATCAGCATAGTCGGGCACATTGTATGGACGGGTTCATCAGAGTTGTCAAACAGACTGATATGATGCATAATGTGTCTGTCAGAGCAATTGATGGACCGGCACATTTGGTGCGAGAGAATGCTACATCAGATAGAAACGATTGCATATGGCTTGTAAACTATCAAGTGGATTTTGATACCAATTGGACTGTAAATTGCGTTACAATGCCGGAATCAAGGTGTGCGGGGAAAAGATTCTTAATTGAATTGTATTATTTGACATAAACATTATAGTAATTACTCGCGGAGAGTATGGCTCCAGGTTTGAGGTCCACCTGATTTGTCTTGGAGATGCAGCCAATACTTACAATCGCTCCGAAATTTGAACCTTCTAATAGTTTGATATTTTAGTATGTTCAAGGCAACAATACACTCTTCAGGATATTCTTGGATTCTGTTCCACAGCATCCAGAACATTGAGGAGCACCAGTGAAGTAGTCTCAGAGCACCTGAGAGCACATTGCTTTGCATTCAGCCTATCTGTGAGCATCTGGAAGTATCTGGAAAGATCAGTGTGGCTTTTCAGAGTTGCTGAGTTGTTCAGTTATAACTTTGAAACCATTTTACATTGTGTTGATGAATGTTGAAAGTTTTCAGCAAGCATCTTGCAGATGTTGGTAACCATCTATTTCTCCAGTAAATGTGAGTTGAATTAGAGAGTAATTGTCACAGACTCAATGTCAGAGAATTAACATCAGAGTTGCATTTACTAACCAGGTCATAGGGCTTTACTACACCTCACCCCTTGGTTTGCACTTCCATATAGGTGTACCCAGTGATAGAGAATTTGTCAAGTTTAGTTTTCTATCTCTGGACTACTGCAAGGCCTTAAGTGAATGCAGACAGGTGACTCACAGCATCCACATCAGTAAAATGTATCTTTGTCACTGCAAGCCTCCAGGAGTGTCAGAGAGGATATGGAGTGTAAACTTATATGGTTCAATTTCAGGAGAGTATCAGACCCTAGTAGGGCATTCTGGCTGGCTTTCAGAGTTACTGGGATCTCTGATAACTGGTACAGGAGTACTGTGGGAGTAGTTATTATAAGTTTGAGAACACCTCGGAGCGCCGGAGACAACGTTGGGTGCACCTGGGAGTACCGGGGAGCGCCAGCGACTCGCTAGGGAGTGCCAATGACAAGCCTGGGAGTTCCGGTGAGAAGTCTGGAAGCACCTCGAATCACAGTAGCGCAGTCTGGGTAAAACAACCTCTTCGTTTGGAATGATGCTGGTTCGCCTGGAAATCATAGATATTACTTATCGTTCAATGATTTTTAAAACTCATGTATTCAGTTTGTATTCTCATCTATGTATCTATGTATCTATGTATCTATGTATCTATATAGCTACCCATGTACACACGGAATATCTGGACTGGCTGCAGGCGGTGCTGGAGAGCAATTCGAGGTGCACCTGAAGATGACGATTCAGTGGACTCAGAGATACACTTTGAGGGTATGATTGAGAGAGTTTCGAGATGCACTTGGAGGTGATGATCGTGCGAACTTGGAGGCCGTGATTGAGCAAGTGCGGAGATGCACTTGGGAGGCCATGAGTATGCAAACTTGGAGGCCGGAATCGAGCGATCATGGAGGCCGTGATCAAGTGAACTTCGAGATGCACTCCCAGGCCATGATTGAGTGAGTTGGGAGTTGCACTTGGAGGCCATGATTGAGCCAGTTTGGAGATGCACTTGGTGGCCGTGATCGAGAGAGATTGAATGAGTACTTGGAGGCGGTCAATGGAAGGCGCGCCGGGTGCTGAGACCCAATTCGTCAGTTAGTTAACTCACAACCGTGTGAATGTGACAAGTTGACTTTACTTTTGAGCTCTCATGGAGAGCTGGCTGATGGTGGTCGATTGTATAGGTAGGCACACCAGAAGCTGAAGCTACATTACCAGGTCAACTTTTCGTCATCAGAATGCAGGGAAGATACACAATCTTAGGTGGATGCCGTACTCGGTGTATGCTGTACTCGGTGTCAACTCATGATCATGGCATGGCGAGATTGAGAGGGATGACTTAACTTTGTGTTCTGGGATGATGGTAGAGTTGTTGACAACAAAGAGAGAGATGGGGATGAAGATGAGAATGATGTGGAGGATACGCACGGATATGAGAAACCAGGGGTACGACTTGTCTGATTGGGTTGGAAAGACCTTGTAGCGTTGATATTACACGCCGGATCGGGACTCGTACCTGCTGTATCGAGGATGGTTAAATCACTTGCACAGTAAATTCTCTTACGTCCCAGTTTCTCATGATGATTTCCCCACTCTACTCTCATCTCTCTCTTTCTCATCCTCAACTCTACCATCACCTAAGAATACAATGTTGAGTCATCCCTCTCTATCTCTCCATGCCATAATCGAGACTTCACCCCAAGTATAGCATAGACCGAGTACTTCATACACCAAGTAAAGCATACACCGAGTACTGCATCATCCCAACATTGACTCTCTTCCGCTCCCAGCAATTCTCTCACCTCTCACCTCTCAGCTGGCCATGTTGTACTCAACTCTCTACATTCCCACAATTAAAAGTTAACCAACAGATTGAGTCTCAGCTCCCCGTTGCGACTCCCTCCTAATCAACCTCCTCCAGATCGACCGCCTCCCAATCAACCACCTCCAGGTTGACCGTATCCAAATACACCTCCAATTTCATACCAACGTGACCTGCAAGTGCATCTCCAAACTCGCATGATTTCGGCCTCCAGGTACATCTCAAAGTTCACACAATCACAGAGTGACGAAACAGCGGAGTCCTCATGGCATCGAAAGAGACTGCGTGCGAAAGAGTCACTCTCACTTGCGGACAAGCATAGAAAGAGGGTGAGAGGATATGAAGGGGTCCCAGCGGTGAGGAACCACACAAATTGTGTGAATCTACGAAATCTCGGCAAGAGTGCGTGATGAACCACACAAATTGTGTGGATCAATGAAAGCTCAGCAAAATCAGTCCTTCTCCGTTATCCCCATATCTCCGTACACCTCCGTTATTTGTGTAGTTCCATATGCCCCCCACTGGCTTCCCTGTTAAATTGAATGGCAGTGGTGGTGAGAAACAGATTTTCTCGCCACAAAGGCCTCCATGTGCATCCCTACGTACACTCAATCAGCGTTCCAGGTGCTCCTCTGATTACGCTCAAGCACCGTCTGTAGGCAGATTGAACGTATGTGTATATCTAGAGTCACTTGGACAGATAATACATGCCATATTAGGATGTAGCGAATCTTGTGACTAACAAATATGAATATGATTGACGAAATGCCTTGTGAATATGGAACCTGGAGAACCACTGCTGTCAGAGTACAGCACCTAGTCTCTCGCAGAGCTGCACAGAGGTCTCAGCTGCTCCAAAATTTGAATATCCTAGAAGAAGCACCTGACAGTGCTCTTGTAGAGTCTGAGAGCAGATTGCTTAGCTCCAGGGGGGCCTCGGAGCATCTGGAGGCACTTAAAAGCACTGGTGCGGTCGACCACAGTGTCTGGGAGGGTTGTATGTGGCTTCCGGACCGATTTACATTTTGCTGATGCATGACTCCAGCTGTTATCCCCTGCTCTGGGGTACAGATTACTTTTGTCCAGTTGTAAATGCCAGCAGGCTGTCACTGTGGGACTTGTGGTCATACCATAATGATGGTTTTTCAGTCCATATGAGAGTTGCTGAGTAGATATAGCAATAATTGAGTTAACATTGATTGATCTGAGTAAATAGGTGACTATTGTATATGATTATACCATATAGTACTAGATGAGCCCTGACTGATACTCAATGGAATACCCACTCCAATACATGTTGATATCATCATGTGAATATGCAAGTTAATCTGATTGGAACAGCCCCACAGATTGCAGAAAGGAGAGTCTGAAAACACAAATTGATAGTTAGTTAGGACAAATAGAATATGGAGCTGCAAGCACTGTCCAATGTTTTCAAAAGCTGAATAAAATGGGTTTTGGAAAACAGTGATGGGTTGAGTGTTATAAACATACTGTCCAGTTTAGAGCTGAAACAACAGCTCACTGTTCCATTTAGGGAAGTCAAAAATGGCACTTAGAGGTAACACTTCAGAGCATTCCACACTTGGACACAAGTGGGGCCACAGATAGTAAACTCAAAGCCTAAAAATGGTATGTGGTACAACAATGCCATAAGTCTAGGCTAGCATCAAATTGCATTGAGTTTAGACTGAATAGACAGCATTGCAATATACAATGTAAGCCTGACTATGAGTATTTCCAGGGGCAGCTGGCACTCAATGTAATACTGTTCACAATCTATAGTGCAGTCCAATAAACTCAAGGTGTGTGGCCAGGATGTTTGCAGCCCTAGCAGTCTGGCTTATCACCACCATTAGACACATGCACATCTTGACCCACATTCTGCTAATCATTCTGCATCTGATGAGCTAGACTTTGAACTGGCAGACAACATTCCCCAAATTGACAACATTGCCCACAATTAGTAACCTGAGATGGAGATATTCCCCCATGCAGAAGCCCCAATGGATGACACAGTATAACTTCCGTCATTTGAAGATGATGACTGGGACCCCCTTGCGCTGTTTACTACACTCCAACAATGATAACTTTCTTGTTCCATTTTGGATACCAAGCTGCGTAAAATAAATCTCAACAACTTCCTCACATAACAATGGTTTGTACCCAAACCCAATTTCAAAAACCCTGACCAGGTCTATCAATGTATTGCTGACATGGAAGATGTGCACTGCCTTGTACACAGATCAGAGGAGTGTGTTGATGATGATCCAGAATAGGTAACTGCATTGTAGTCTTCGAATCCGATTGCAGCAGTATGATAACTTCTGGGACATCTCCTATCGCCGGGCCATCACTTGAATATGACTGATAATTAAATCCTCTCTAGTGGCGAATGTATACGATGTGAAATGTTGACCACTGATTGGTCATAGAAATCGCAGACAGGTTTGCAAGCATCATGAGAGGGATTGTTTCCCATCAGATTTTCAATCTGTTTGAGTTAGATAGAGTATCAGAGAGAGTGTGCCAGAGAGATTATGTAAGAGTGAGTGTGTCAGAGAGAGCATGTCAGAGAGTGTGTCAGGGAGAATGTGTTAGCGCATGTCACAGAGTGAATCAGAGAGTACCAGAGTCATATGGTTAGAAAGAAGATGATGCAGTGGGTCTCAGACAGCATGTCCAAGACAGTTTGGCAGAATTTAATCATGTTCGAACAGATAGGATTTCAAGTGTGTCATCTTCTGGGTTTCCAAGATTTCTCTAGAAATTACGATATCATTATTCATTGAACAAATATTGTAGTAATCTTTGCCAGATGAATCAACAGTAGTCCTGGTTACACTGAGCAATGGCAAAACTATCCATTCTGCATTAAGCAGTGACCAAATCACTCAGCTGGTTAATCTCAGGATCAATGACTGCTCTAGGACAAAGAGATGGTTGCATAGCAAAAACAGATCAATGCTAATCCGTCTACCACCGAAATGTCCAAACTGACACACCACCAACATGAATAAATTCACATATTCTGGATCTATTGCAAGGCAACTGAATACTTAGAATGAGCCAGCTAAGAACACAAAAGCGGTTCTGGGTACTGACAGTTGCACTGTTTATGTGTTTCTGTACATCACAACATTCCTTACTGAAGATACAGCATAGTAAACCTCCATAATTGTCAAATATGATTGATGCCTTCAATGCAAGATTTGACCGAATGACATGCCCGGCTTTACCTCTGTGTCCAGGCACCACTATCTCCAGCTTTACCTTGATTTGTCAACCATAGCTGCTGAGGGGATCAGAGTGTGGAATTTTACCAACTGTTGAACTTTTTTCCAATGCCCTGGCAGGTTGCAATATTAATAATGGAATGAATGTTGACTGGTTGTACCAGCTACTGAAGTGCAAATTTTAAAATTACCCCTGGAAATGAATTGCTGGTTTTGTAAAAGAGATTTATAGTCAGGGAAAGAGTTTGGACCTGGTAGACAAAGAAAGTCCATAATTCCTCGCGTCTCTAACATGCACCAGTTCGGAGACAAACTTACAGGAGTCATAGAATGCTCCTGTGCGAAGTACAAGAATACCATAATGGTCTGTCCTGCAGTTCTTGCCCATCTTCAGAAAGGGTACCCCAACCACTTTAAGTTCATCAAATCTGTCACCAACTCCATATTGCTTGCTGGCTACTGCTTCCTTACCAAAACTGTGCTCAAAGACATACCCAATGAATCTAGTGGTAGCAGCAGTGACATTCATTTCTTTGTACAATGCTGCATGAGCCACAGTAGGAGCCAAGTACAAAACATTCATTTCCTTTTGCAAAATACCAAATATATTAGTGAAATGAGCTCTGATGATTCCAGTGAGGCCAAAATATCTGAAGCCACTTACAACAACCTTCTCAAGGATGGCTACTGTTCCTCCAACAAGGGAAACTATACTCCACATACAGTACGATGAGAAACACACCTGTTTGATATCAAGACAGTAGTGAGTATTCCACTACATATGGATCAAATAAATCCCCTCTTACTGATCACAGATATATGCAGAGAGCTTCATGTAGGGCATTCTCTGATCTCCAACAAAGTATCACCTTGTTTGATACCACTCATCAACAGAGTGATAAGCAAGTGCAATGCAATTGCAACTCTTGTATACCCAGACGGTATCAGCAAATTGCAGTTTATAGATGCTCTGACATTTGATTTTTTGACTGTTTAAGTGGATTTGAGCAGCAGTCAAGCCCTTCAGCCCTCTGAATCCCATGCGATGTCAATTTACTGTGAAAAGATATACCAAAGGAATGGCATCACAGTTACTATACAGCAGCAGAATAATCCAGATGCAGTTGAAGTTCAAAAGGCATGGTGAGAGGAGATGTGGTGAGGACAGGGCAATCGATTGGATCATACTTTGATACAAGCAGATTGAGTACCACAAAACTATAGTTGGGTATATCAACAAGGATAGTGCCCTACCAATGAACTTTATGCTATTCAAATTGGCAATAGAATCAATTCAAGGGATGCCAAAGCCAATCGTAGTGTAATAGGGCAGATGGTACATCGCGACCAATTGTGAGTCATGGATTTGGAGTATCTGATGGCTAAAATACCAAATAGAAATCATGGAATGATAACATGTCGAGATGTACCACAAAGACTGTGATTTAATATTGGTGTGTCTTTGGTATTCACCCCAGTGCAAGCTGTTCCAAGTAGTAAAGATAATCAATTCCTATACAACCAGTGTATATTATTGGAATAATGTAATATAATGAACATGAACAATCAGATATGTTGATCCTGACAGAAATACCGGATATTGAGAGTCTGTACATGTCAGAGCGGTATCTGTGCTGGAGTGCATGTCAGAGTCATACTTGTCAGTCACATCTGATACAGTTGGGATTGTCATATTATATCAGAGCACACTTGTCCAACCCATGTTTATGAATGTCAATTTATCAAAAACCATGCCAGAGACTATGTCATAGCTGCACTTGTTAGAGCCACACTTGTCAGGGCCATATATATCAGATCCAGAAATGTCACAGACAATATCAGAACAATGATTCATAGCTGCAATTATCAGTAAGGATGTCAGAGCCACACTTATTACAGCTATGTTGAGCAGGTCAGAATTGTCAGAAACCATATCAAACCCATACTTGTCCCAGTAGAGTGGTGCTGAATACCAGTTAGTGTTCCAGTTCCACTCTTATGAAAATGATATTAATTGTCTCACAAATATTGCATACTGCTGATGCACTAGTTGTACCAAAATATGTTCAATACATGCACATTGTCAGTAGTTGATAAGTATGTATCAACTGTACTCTACTTCACCCAAGCTTGATTACCCATTTAATCAGTGGGCTTGGACAGGTATGACAGTGTTCATTCTGAATGGCTGTGTTGAAGTGGTTGGAGTAACTGCTGGAGAGGTGGAAGAGTTGAGCTCGGTATATACATCTAGCTAATTGATTTCAACACAAAGAAAGTAGCATCTATCTTGATTGGTGATGTGATTGCTCTAATATAACTTGTATCTATGACTTATCATGATTGTATATAAATACCAACTTGTCAGTATTGTATTTGGTATTAAAAATCATATTTATAACTTTGGATACTTTCACATATGATGCCATAATTTCTTACAAATAGTAACAATGTAAGTGAATACTCTATAACATCCTGTAACTCATGGTAATAAACCCATAATGTACCATAGCACCTGTAATGGCACGGCTGTACGTGACGTGTCCAGGGCCGGGTAACACCCGCATTATATAGTCGGCTCGCCACGAGCCTTAGATCTCTAGCGATAATCTTACCTTTATACTACTCTACAATATTGACATCCACGTTTGCAACCGTATCTACTGATATACCTTCCTACGAGGCCATACATGGGCGTATGCCTTTACAGCACCGCATTAATATCAATCACATATTTCAGCACTGTGCCAATGCCCACCACCAATCTTACTTACAGTGGTACCAAAGCTTTTCCTAATTTATATATCTATCAGCAAAAATTGTAATCTTAATTCTTACTTGACATTGATGCCACTCACAATTCAGTTCTTATGTCTAAATTATCATACTTATTTTCTGTTTACATCACCAGCTGTTAATATTTTCAAATGGTACCAGTGTTTGATCTGTATTGCTAATCACAGAATGTCAATATTGACCAATGGGGCAATATAGTGATATTTCTTGTTCATAAATTCCGTCATTCGAAATACATTCAGTTGATAATTGCAGTAAGATCGTTTTATAGTACTTGGAAAACTCTGTTATTGGTGAATCATACTGTAATATATTATCATCCAAGAAATTGCCTGCACCAGCTAGCAGGAAATTGAAATTCAGATGCATTACAATCAGAATATACCTCCAAAAACAGAGTGTTGGCTGTCCATCAACACCAGCCACATTGAATGTTCTGCACTTTATTGTGTGCATCTTCAAAAGCATAGTACAGTTTCTCCCTAAGTTGTGCCCACCATATCATGGTGATACTTGGCCTTGGTGCATATTGACCCTGCTACACTGACTGGCAAATTTTATCATCATTTTGCTTCCACCTACTGATATTACTAACTGGCAGCCCACCAAACACTTAGCTGCTTCCATGTCGATTGGACGCTGCCAGATACACTTAATTGAAGTCACACCATTTCCAAAAACTTTGATGGGGACTGTTTCTGACTCCTCCTGCTGATAAGAACCTCCACACCTCATGCATACGGCCCAGGCGCCTTATTAGGGGTGTGGGCACACGCAGCGCCCACACCTAACAAGTGATTAGCGGGGCGCCTTGCACTGCACTAAGAAATTCCAGTATTTTTTCAAAATTGCAATTTACTCAACAACAACACAGTGGAGAGAAGATCGGAGACTTCAGAATGATAGGTAACTGCAAGGCCTACATATGCATCCAAAAATCAAGTCAAATGGACCAATTTTGAGCAAGTTGACAATGTGAGTGAGAGTCCATGCAGCTGGCGGATTTTTTGTCTTTCTTTTGACTCCCCTGTTTTATCACCAATTATAAATCAAATCTGCTAGTGATGATATCAGAGCATATATGGCTTGCTAGCTGTCA
>Ga0307512_10002553_pt1 | contig 22733 bp, 15 predicted proteins | sample 14_EM_MG_FD_200267 | JGI IMG/M metagenome (GOLD analysis project Ga0307512, IMG submission 200267) | Populus trichocarpa ectomycorrhiza microbial communities from riparian zone in the Pacific Northwest, United States - 14_EM | ecosystem: Host-associated > Plants > Roots > Unclassified | place...
TTGTCAAGAAGGGGACGACGGGTAGTAGGAGTGGAGCTCCGCCATCTAGCCGGCCAGCCCGGAGGCGGAGGGGACTAAGGGGCTGTCATACTCTAAGTAGAGTGAATACAGTATGATTAAAACAAAAACAAACAAAAAAGCCACCGGGCCAAACTCCTAGTCAACGGATCAGTATCCACGCAAGCATCTCCTTGTGTAATGGCTCGATGGTGTTTTAGATTGTGACTTGGCTCCAGTGGAGCTGATCTTGTGTTTTGTGCGAGATTGGAATACCTGATCGCGCAGCAGAAGTTTCAGTATTTATGCACTGCGCCCCACCATCTCAGCCATTGCAATAAAGTGTGCACTCGGCTTCAGCTTTGAAACACTTGCAACGAACAGTCGTGAAGTTGCCTTTACATCTACAATGTACTTGGATGAGCTCAGCAGAGGACTGAAGACGAGCAGCTTCCCGAAGAGTACGTTCTGGATGGCTACCCTGTTTGAAAGGTGTAATTTGATGTGGGATGGTAGATGTAAGGCTGTCCATATTTTTAGTACGATAGAATCCATGGAATGAACTCAGTTGCACTGTGAAGAATGTACTCAATTGCGCTGCGCTGAACGTATGCGGTTGTGCTGACCGAATTCAGCTGGATAGATAGAGCCAGTTGAGTGGACATATGTGCCAGTGCATGCACATACACGCGTGCAAAACAGAGTATGTGTAAATTTGACTGACTCTGCGAACGAACTAGTCAGTTCACGGAGGTGGGGTACGTACTCCGTGAATGGACGGTTCGTTCATGGAAGGTGGGCCTCCGTGAACTGACTAGGTACTCCGCGGAGCAACCGCCTCCGTGAATGGACTAGAACATACATTGTGCACAAACATAAATCTCGCGCCTAGCCACACCTTAGTGCACCTAAGTCATCCCAATCATAAGCGCTAGCCTCAGATAACAAACTGAGCACCAATGATTCCACCAGTCCAGCAATGGACCAGTCCGGACCGGGTCCATCCAAGTCCAGTCCAATCCAGTCCGAGTAATTTTTGGACCGGGCTCGCACCAATCCCCAATTTTTCGGAACCTGGACTGAACTGGCCTGGACTGCTTTCGACCAGTCCACTCAGGCCGAATCGGCCCGAATACGCTGGGGGTTACTTATATGCTGAGTCAACAAATACACTCATAAATGATTGCTCACTTGTCATTCGCAAGTCGCCATGCACACCTCTCCCCTCACCACTTGCCACTTGCCACTCACCACTCACCACTCTGATCTACTGAGTCACTGAATAGACTCATGAACGATTGCTCACTTGCCATCCGCCAGTCGCCACTCTCCACTACTCACCACTTGCCATGCCGAATTTCACTACCTTATCTCCGCAGGACCCTCAGTTTCAAACTGTATATATTGCACGAAGGTATAGATTTGGAAAATATGGTACGTATGGAGCAGGAGCTCACGGATCTTGCATTACGGTCAGAGTAATCGTTCCATTTTACATATAAGTTTTGTTATGTTCACAAAGATCTATGGATATTAGTGGATGACCACCGGGGACGGCTCTTGACCGTCACCGTCCGTTCATTCCGTCTGTCCCCATCTTGCCTCAGACACACGGCACTGTTTCCGTCTTACCCTCGGACTGACGGGAGGGTTGAATTCACTGGTATGCACATCTATTAGTTTCGTTTGGTATGGTTGGGTTGCTCATGGTGGTGCTTGCGAGCAGTGGGGGGGGTTGGTTAGGTTTCTTGTGGTGGTGATTGCTAGCAGAGGGCAGTTGTTATGAAATGACGCTGTTTCTGGGTTAGGATTTCAGGGCTTACCATTTCACTTCTTTAGTTTTTCGATCTACTTTGAAATTGATAAATACTACCCTGTTTGGACCGGTCCAGACCGAGCCCGTCGAGTCCAAGACTGCCAGTCTGGGGCTCGGTCCAGTCCGACCTTCCGGTTGGACCGGACTGCACTGAGCTCTACCCCAGACGGGGTCCGTCCGGACTGGTGGAATCATTGCTGAGCACCTCCTATCATCAAGACCAGCTCTACTCTACATGGAAAGTCGAGCTTGTGAACTCACTGTGCTTCGCGTCCATGTAGATACTACTGTAGTCGCAATGATTCCACCAGACCGAACGATCCCAGTCCGGGGTAGGGCTCAGTCTGGTCTAGACCGGGATCAGTCCAGTCTGAACTGGTCTGAACAGGACTACGACACGATTTTTGGCAGTACTGGACCAGTCTGAGGTAGGGCTCGATCCAGGATCGGTCCGGACCGGACTGGTCCACTCCCGGACTGCTGGAATCATTGGTACTAGTCGGTAGTGTTGTTTCTATTAGTCGTCATAGTGTTCCCACTGTTGGCCGTGCTATCCCAGGCAGTCGTGTTATAGTTGTTGGTTGTTCTTTAATCGTTAGTGCCGCTACCGCTAGACATTGTAGTGTTCCGCATAGTTGCAACAGGTGTTAGTCAGGCTAAAAGAGGGAAGGTCTGGGTACCTGTGGGTGTTCTGGGATTGGTGGTATCAAGTTGGGCTTGCAAGGTGCGTTTTAAATGAGATGCAACGTTCGAATTAATTGACTATAGCTATGAGTTTTACAATATTAAGCCTCACGGAGGGGTAATACTCCGCATTACTGAATACAAGTCACTGTGGCGGCTTCGGCGCCCTTTGCAGGTGCCCAGATAGATCGTCTGCAGCCTGACTCCCAGGTATACTTTGCTCTAGTCCATTCACGGAGTCGGTATCCCACCTCCGCGAACTAACTAGTTCATTCTATGGGAGCGAGCTCTGGTGGGATCCCAGGGAAGTAGGCAGGCGAGACGACCTCCAACTCCTCCTCAATCGACAAGCCAGATCCATCCTGGGCGCGCTGCCCACGACCCCGCGGGGTGCACTAATGAGAGAGTCAGGGCTTACACCGGCACCAGTAATCTTGGACTCCAGACAACAGTGATTCGCAGCGAGAATAGAAAACGCATACAGTAGCAAACTAAAGAAGCTACACAAATACCCCTCTTCCGGAGCACCAATATGCAGAGCAGTCAGGACAGTGCCTAAGCATGGCCAGACAACCAAAGGCATGAACTGGCCAGCCCCGGGCGAAGAGCCGGTGGTCAGGACCACCATACTGGACAACACCACTGCAGCCAACAGCTCCGTGCAGCGCTGGGCAAGAGAGAAAGAAGCCAAAATCGGAGCAGGGGTCTGGATGTGGTGGACAGATGAATCGCGCTCAGACAATGGCGAAGTGGTAGCTGCAGCAGTGTGTAAACACAGAAATGAATGGAGGTCTCCCCACAGCTTTCTGGGCACCAGAGGCATGAAGGTCTTCGACGCCGCACTGTGGGCGATGAGACTCGCGCTTGACATGGCTATCGAGAAGAGAGAACCATTGCAGAAGCATGGAGTGAAGACGTTGGCAGTCTTCAGTGACTCGCGGGCCGCAATGCCACGAGCGGCACACCGGGAGCCGGGCCCAGGGCAGCGACTGGCGAGGCGGATCAACCGAAGAGCGCGGAGTCTCCTTGCCCATGGCATCGCAACCGAGATCCCCTGGGTCCCAGGGCACTCTGTCATCCCTGGAAACGAAGACCCATACCATCAGGCGAACTTGGTCCGAGACACAAGCGGAAGCACAGTGATAGAGCGGCCATACACCTCGGCTTCGAATAGGGCTAGACGAATCTCCAACGGAAAATAGGCCGCTAAGGCAGAGTGGGAGGCTGACAAGTGCAGCAAGCACTTCAGCTACAGACTGAAGTGCAAGGCGGGGACCAAGAGACCTATCCCAATGGCCACCGTAAAGTCGGTAGCTGCCAAGTTCTGCCGACTAAAGTCCAGGCATGTACCCACGGGGGTCTACCTAAAATAGTTCGGCCACAGAGATGACGCCAAATGCTGGTGGTGTGGAGGGACAGTATCCCAGATTCGGCAACACCTATTCCGCCACTGCAGCCGGTGGAGAGTCCACCAGAGCGAACTACGGAAGACGGTGAGAAAGGCGATGGGCTGCAGAGCGGGCAGATACCGGCACGTTCAGAGCTCTGAGCTCTTTTCCATAGAAGAGTGCGGCCAAGTGGTGATGGACTTCCTGGCGGCCTCTGAGGTCGGGAAGTTCCCGCCCAATTGAAGTAGCGGGATGGAGCGGGCTCAGGGCTTGGGGCTCAGGAGCGGCATTGGAGGCAGCAGGGTTATACCATTCCTTCTTTCTTTCTTTCTCTCTTTCCGTCTTGCTTTCTGTCTTTTGCTTATGTTTCATTTGTCAGCAGGGACAAAGGGTAGCTGGTGGGGAGCTCCGCCATCTAGCCAGCTCGCCCGGAGGCGGAGGGGATATCCGGGTCCTGTCATACTCTAATTAGAGTCAATACAGGATGATTAAACAACAACAACTAGTTCATTCACCGAGTCAATGAAATATGATAAATAATTTATACATCATCGTGATCCCTACAATTGGATGCCTCTTGGGCGTCCTGATGCAACTACAATTACACTGTACTCCATCAGTAGAGCTGATATTGTGTTTCGTTCAAGTTTGAAAGTACCTGATGGCACAGCAGAAGGTCCAGTATTGATGCACTGCACCCTACCATCTCGGCCACAGCAATGAAGTGTGCACTTGGCTTTTGCTTTAAAACACATGCAATGAACAGTTGTGTAGTTGCCTTTACAGCTCCAACGTCCTTGGACAAGCTAAGCAGCGGACTGAAGACGAGCAGCTTCTCGAAGAGTAAGTTCTCGATGGCTATCCTTTTTGCATGACGGAATTTGATGTGGGGTTGTAGATGTAAGGCGGTCCATATTGTTAGTATGATAGAATCCGTGGAACGTACTCAGTTGCGCTGTGAAGAATCTACTCAATTGCACTGCGCTGAACGTACACCGTTGCGCTGATTGAATTCAGCTGCATAGAACTAGCTGAGTGTATGTACATGCCAATGCATACACACACAGGTGTGCAGAGCAGTGTATTTGTGACTTTTGACTGAGTCTGCGAACGAACTAGTCCGTTCACGGACTATGGGCCTCCATGAACTGACTATGTACTCTGCAGAGGAACTGCCTCCATGAATGGACTAGAACAAGTCTCTGAGTTTGCTCTGATCACAATGTGTTCTATGCATGAAATATGCATAAATAGGTCTATTTCACTTCCCAGTTGCCAATTGACTATATCGCAGCAAATTCTCATGGAACTACTATACAAAAACATTACAATAAAGGTATTAATTCACAACCTCTCACAAAATATTAAAGATCTCATAAATCTGAATCTGTGATGTGAAAGCAGGTATAGTTATACACATTTCATGTATAAGACACTTTGTGGTCAGAGTAGTGTGAACCACGGGATGAAAACGGGACAGTATTCCCGTCCAAAAACCGTCCCGTCCTTATGCCAAGACGGAATTTCTTGCGGTCGAGCAAAATCACGGTATACGGAAGGGATTGTCTCTCCCGCTCCGAAATCACAAAAATGGCCTGCCAAATTGACACAAAATGACACAGCATCCTGTTCAATCCCGGCCGGGATGCCGCAATTTTGTCATCCCAAATCCCGTTGCAGGATGGGATGACGGACCATCAAAACCGTCCCGTTACCATCCGTGGTTCTCACTAGGTTAGAGTTAAACTCGCAGGCTTAAATTAAAGAGTCATTTTACATTTGAGTTTCTGTGGTTTATACTTGCCACTATCAGTCACTCAGCCCCCGAATTCTGACCAATACAAATGGAAAAAGACACATGTCGTCTCCTTATATGAATAATTGGCTAGCCAAGTGTTTGAGCACACCTGATTAAATTCTGGTGTGGATTTGACACCCACGTGGTATATTGTAAAGCTTATTTCGAACAGTTATGCATTTTACCCCATGCTGCGAAGTGACACTAAATAAACGATGTTGTATCTCGACAACTACAAAATGTCATAAAGAAGAGACCACAGTTCAATTCAGTGCAGTTTGTTTGGTCTGTAGAGGCTTTCGATCGCTGATCCTAGCCCCTAAAAATCTTACCAAGCTGTTTAACAGACTTAGGTAATTGGTGGTGGCGATTTTGAAGGTTTAGTAGGGTGAGTTTTTCTTGGTTATCAAAATAGGTAATTTCTTTCAAAATCTGGCTGTCAGTGAACCTACTTAAGGGTTCCCCACCATATCGATATGAGTACACCTACCAATGGGTAAAGTTAAATTTACCTAGAGAAAGGGAGTTGGCAAGTTACATCATACATAATAGATATTCAGTTATAATAAGTACATGTCTCCACTTTCTTCACTATGAAGCAAGATCCGTCAACATCTGCTCCATCCGAACCTGAATGTTTACTACTGATTGAGAGTCTAGAAATATAGATAAATCTATTTATATCTTGTACCGCGCACTCTACAGTTACAGTATATGTATTATTAGCAACCGCCCGATGTGGGCCAGTGACGCTGGATGACAGCCGGTGATGGTATTTTGTTGGCACGGGATTTGGTCCCGTAGCTCCACTGGTGTTTGGTGGTGGCGGGCTCGGGCATGAGGCCGGTGGCTTACGGCCCCCATTGGCCTCACCTGCCCCCACCAGCCTTGCTTGCACCCATGCTGAGGAGTAGGGCTAGCCCCGGCAGTGATGCCCGGCATTGGTCTCCGGCTGTGATACTTGGCTTCGCCGACCATGCTCTCTCCTTTCCCATATATATTTGCCTGTCATTCTCTCTCTCTTTGCTCTTTAGACAATCACTTTTGTATGATAGTCAATTCAATATCTCTATTCATACTCCATTAATCTCAACAGGTTATGAGCCCGGCGCTTTCAGTTCTTTGGAATCAACATCAATTAGCATTATCATTTCTAAAGCGCCGCCAGCTATTAAAGTCTTGTACTTTGACTTTGTTCTTTTGGAGCCCACCCCTTTTTGTTCTATTCGAATCGATGACTACTATTAGTATTTGTTACTTCCTCTCGTCTGCCCCTGTTGGAGCGGATCGAGCCGACATGTATTAGTGTTCTTTCTTTAGCGTTTCTCCTCTGCCTTGTGTTGCATTGGACTGAATCGACGCCTAATAGTCGTACCTTTATCATTTCCGAACCTCTGCCGCCTCCAAAAGCATTGAGCATCGTCCACGACCATTGGGTTGACTGCGTGTCCCCTCTTCATTGGGTTGACTGCGTGTCCACTACATTTCTCGAGTCAACTGCGTGTCCTCCACCTTCTTTGGGCTGACCTCCTGCCCCTACCTTCTTGTGTCGGCTGTGTGTCAACTACCTCTCCTCATACTGATACCATGTCAACTGCCTCTCCTTTCGCCAACTGCACGTCAACTACACCTGGAAGCCTCGAGCACCTCCGAAGTATCGAGTACCATCCAACCTCGAACAGCGTGTCTACGATCCCTCCTCCTATTGACTACTCCTTTTTCTACTCTCTTTGTGTCGACTACTCGTTCGTGTCGACCACCTCTCCTCTTGTTGATGTCAACTACTCCTTATATCAACATCTTTTGGAAATACAGTGTGCTGTTCAAAATATCTTCAAGGAGCGGGTTATGGACCGCGGATACTTGGGCGATGTTGGCCGACGCACCGTGATGCGATTCGGAACAGTGGGCACCAAGAGACCGGTGGTGGCAATTTTCGCCATGCATCCCCAAAGTCTGGACTCCTCATGGCGAGGAATAGGACGCTGTATTGTGAGCCATACATTGCGTACCTTCGACCCTGCAACTTAGATGACGACAGCGACTTATGACCTGCTGGATGTGTGCATGGATTTTGAGTTGGAGAGATTGTAAAGAATATGTATTTTGGGTATGAAATTTGGGCAGGACTTCATTTGATGTGTATGTTTTCTGAGGACTAGGACTTGGATTTGGATTTGGTCTCCGGGGAGTGTTTCTTTGTTAGGGTTCAGGTCTTTCCCTATCTTTCTTTCTCTTTTGTCAACAGGTTATTTGGGACTTGGAGGATTTCAGGGCCTTCGTTAGTTTTCCCTTCTCTCCCGCCCTTTGTAATTGGTTTGTTCACTTTGTTTGGAACGCCTTTGGCCAAAGGGGGAGTGTTGGCATGGGATTTGGTCTGGTGGCTTCCCTAGTGTATGGTGCTGGCGGGCTCGGGCATGAGGCCGGTGGCTTACGGCCCCCATTGGCCTTGCCTGCCCCCACCAGCCTCGCTTGCCCCCATGCTGAGGAGTAGGGCTAGCCCCGGCAGTGATGCCCGGCATTGGTCTCCGGATGTGATACTCGGCTTGGCGGAGTATGCTCTCTCCTTTCCCATATATATTTGCCTGTCTTTCTCTCTCTCTTTGCTCTTTAGACAATCACTTTTGTACGATAGTCAATTCAATATCTCTATTCGTACTCGATTGATCTCAACATATTTTTGCCGTCCCCGGCCGTCATCGGCCGACATGCCGTCCTCAGCGGGCGATGACGGGACGGACGGCTGACAACACTGCTTGCAGACGGAAAAGTTAAACTTATTTGTTACTCACCAATGTATATACTCTGCTATGGGATACAAACCACTTAGAAAGACAAGGTTCTAAGAATAATTCTTGTAGTCTATGATGGAGTTTTATCATTATTAAAGCAATTTCATGCTAAGCCCTCCATAACAGTTACTGAGGCCATGCCGAAAACGGCCAAAATTTCTATATATGTATAGAATGAGTACGGATATGTATACCAGATATGAGATATTGGATGAGAAGAGATGTACTTCGCACGGTTAAGCTAAAGTGGTGGGAATATCACTTAACGCAAGCAATGGGATGTCAGTGCAAGTTAGATCTTATGAGAAGACTCCTGAGAACTTTAGAAAAATCTGGAGAAATGGCAGCATAATTACCAGAAGCATAGCTTAGTCTTATTTCCGAGGTAAATTCACCTAATCTGCTTGGAAAGCTTACAATTTGCCACCGAGTCAATGTCACATGACATGCCTGGCAAAACGGCAGAGTGTCTGGTTTTTACTCTTCAAGAATTTGCCCACGCTCTTTGTGGCACCCAAATTTCGTCAAGATTCAGTTTGCACTACACCGTACACAAAAATATCAAATTCAGACATTGTGGTACACCAAAAATACAAATTTTTATTAATTTATGCACAGATGTGTGCAAAGTTGCACGGCGCTTCGCACAACGCGATGCACAATATCTATATTCTAGAATGTATACTATTCCTAACTACTTTGAACACAATCTTCCGAGGTCCAGGTACAGTCGACTCCAGGCACTGAAGTGCATACTCCCTAGCACATGCAAGCGCACGCTCCTAAGTGCACTCGAGTGAATGCTTCCAAGTACACTGAAGTGGTGCACTCAAGTATACGTTCCCAGGTACATTTGACCGCTAGACTTCGTTATCCAGGGTGATGCTCCCGGTTTCACTCAGGTGCTTCCTCCCAAGTGCACTAAAGTGAACGCTCCTAAGTGCACTCAGGTGTATCCTCCCCAGTGTACTCAACTCCGGCTCCGCTTGACTCCCGCCCACTCCAAAAAAGACAAAAATCGCCGCCGCTCGAGAATGTTTGGGTAGATTCGCGATCTGAGGGCTCGGACATATAGAGCGCATCGAATTGATCATTTCATGTTAAACAAGTGCCTTAATTGGAGGAATATTCATGGAGTTAACATGGGGTGGTGGATAGTTGTGCCACCGGCGGATTCCATCAACCCCATCATCCAACTGTGTCAACTTCATGAATTCTGGTCTGATTAAGGCACTTGTTAAACGTCCAATGATCCACTCGATGCACTCAACATAGTCCAGCTCTCAGACCGCAAATCCACCATGACATTCTCGAGCGGCGGCACATTTTGCGTTTTTCGATCAAGGATGCTCCCGGGAGCAAGTGCAGTTAAGAATGCAGTTAAATGTACCTGGGAAGGCAACATTAAGAGCTGAAGATTCGAGGACTGCTGGAGGCTGCATAAAGTCCGAATGTTAGGTACTGTACATGGCGCCGTGCAAAGTTGCACAGCTCTATGTTGTGCATAACAATCTACAGTCGGATGATGTGCAGAATCAATGTTCGAAATTTAGATACCGTACTTCTCACCATAATCGCGAGTAGACACTCGTCATTGTACAGAGCACTAGCCAACTGCATTTGACAGTGAGACCAGGAGAGGCCGAAGGGTAACTGTTGGTCGGGGGTTGAAAACCCCACCTTTTGTGTGGCAGCTAATTAGTGGAACTCAGGCTAGGAATATCTGCTTCCAACAGCCACATCATGATTGTTGATACCCTTGCCGCCCCATCGTCGTGATCCACCGCATGCTCATAAGCTCAAATGTCAATTCCCGCAGAAGGTCGCCATATAGGGACACGCATTTCCCTGCGCATTACATGCTCTATCAGGTCGCGGTGGTTTATGGAAGGCCAATGCGGACAAATCTCACAAACTTGTAACAGCGAAGTATTGTATTTGGTAATGGAAAGGAACCAAACCCCAGTACGTCACGTACTTTCAATTGAACGTACCAGTGTTCCTAAGCGGCCCGCCCGGCTTTTTAGCGGCCTGCACGTGATTTAAAAAGCCTGCATCGGCCAGCATAAGCCTTGGTCTGATTGATGGATGGATGGAATGCGGCAGTGGCAGGGCTATGATGGGTGGGTTGAATATGGTGCATGTTTCGTGCTGTAAAGGCTTTCTTAGTATAGGCAGCAGAGTATCTTTCGAACAATATATGGTGTTTATGCTTTTTTCCAGCAAGAATAGCCGGGCCGGCCTGGCCGCTTAGGAACACTGGAACATACTCTACATCCTATAGAAGATCGGACTCTCGTTATCTATAGTAGGTGGTTCTGTACAAATTTGGTGTTGCAAATTTAGATCGCATTTCTTTGTAAGGCGTATAGGCTTCAGCTGGGCTGATGGAGATTGGCCGGGCTGATGGAAATCATGATACCATCAGTGGCGGTCATATGGGTCCCAGCTGAGTGCGCATAGATGCGTACAAGACATACTCTGAATGCCATATATAAGAGCATACAAGGGCTCTCATAGATAGAAACAATTAAGCATCTCTATCATTACCATTTCAACATTTAGGAGGTAGCTCGTCGTGAGTGATCGCTCATGAGTACACATCGAAATCCCTTAATTCCGGAATGTTCGTGTTCTTCAATAAATCAAGCGATTCTACTCCAGAAAGCTTTGTACGATGTAGGAAACTATAAAAGAAACTGCTGTAAGAGTTTAGAATTCTGAAAACAAAATTTGCGGAAAATAAAGGGTACTACTTCGGTGAGTACAAAAAAACGACAGACTACTACTATCTCCTCGAATTCTCACCCAAACCAGCTACAACAAGATTAAAAGAATGAGAAGAGTTAAGATAAACCCATGGATGATTACAAAAAAGACCCGACTAAAAACTTAAAAAGCGAAGAAAATTTGACTGCCGGTACACCTCCGGGTGTGAAAACGCAAAGAAAAGCGGTGACCGCGCCCACCTATGCTTCAAGAAACAGGCAATTAATGCGGAGCACGACTCCATGTGCATCTGTCACCGTTTGAACACGCTCAGACGTGGAAGCCACAATGTCACGTATTTTCTGAGCGGTGATCATCTGCCACACAACTCCCTCCATGTTCTCCACAGTAGTAGGGCGCTCGCCCAACTGGACAATATAATCCTTCATTCTTCTCTACACTTCGTCGATTGGTGTGAGGTCCGGTGATGAAGCGGGTGATGGAAGCTGTTCCCACTCTTTTTCTCATTATGTTTAGCGGACTTTGGCTTTGTGTACAAGTGCGTTGTCATCAATTATGAGCATACGGGTATTGTGATTGGTGAACTTTGTGTGACGCTTGTTAGGACCGGAAAGATTTTTGTGCGTAGCCTTTGGCTATGACTTTTTCCTAAGCGCTGCTAGTTCCAAATAACAGAACGAAGTAACTCCATATCCCTAGAGATCGCACCCTAGACTATGACGAGAGATAGCTTACGAGGTATCGGTATAATGCATGGATCTTCGTATTCTTCTCTACGCATTCACATTACGCAGATATTTCCTAGCGCGCTGCATATAAGCACCAACTATGCATAGAATACGGCCACTAGAGCTTCACTGCCCTCCATTGTCCTCCAGGTTTATGCAGCTTCAGGAACATAATAGACAGGTATTATATCCAGTTGGTGGTGCAGACACGAGGTAATGGGACAATGAGCGGGAATCTCAATCTGCGGGAACAGTTGCTTCTAATCTACAAAATTCTCCCGCTTTGGCTCATTCTTCAGAGCAGAACACAAAAAAATGGGCGCAAGCAAAGAACGGCAAAAGAATAAAGTACATTGTCACGACTATCGTAGGTAACAAATCGTGGTTGAGTAGGGTACCGTATGAAGTGGAACCTGAAGTTGAGCATTCTCTCACCCTTCTGTCATACCTACTTTCAGCGTGACCGAGTATGTATGTGGGGCAAAGCCTCGGCTAAAACACATGAGTGGCACGGAACGGAACGGGCCGAGCTGCGTAGATTCCTACATCCAAGACGAAATTAGGGAGTGATTTATGGCAACATTTGAGCGCGAACAGTTGTGCTCTGGAAAGATTCTCAATCATCCCCAGAGCGTCTCCCCTTTGATTCAGAAATCCCTACACTTTTCATATCTGAGTATGTAGGCGGCAGGCATACTCCGGTTGTGACCCCTTTTCCGGAACGATCTTACCCTCCCGCCATGACCCGAGTATGCCGTACACTGCTCTATTAGGAAGGTGGATTCTTTGACACAGTGGAGAGCGAACGGGTACGGACTTATCCAGCGCACCTAACTCCTTACTAGACTTCAGCTTAAGCTCTCCTAGTTGGTTTAAACCCCAAGCTCGCCTGGTTTGTTCCAGCTCACCTAGCGTCAAGCTCCTAGCTGCTAAAGTTCCATGCTCGCTTGGTTCTACCATCATTAAGTATCACATGCATGCAGCCAACCAGACATGCAAACACACACAAAAGTTACCGCCCTCATATGATAGTTACCTGAAACGGAGAATCCCCCATAAAGTTTGTTCCAGCTCACTTAGTCGGCTCAAACACTCATGTCACCCCAAGCTCACCTAGCCAAGTCGACTCCGGTCTCTCCACATCTCATCTCCACATCCTCTGTTTTAGAAACTGAAGCGCACTTCAGTCGATACACATTTCCTTCCTTCTTTAACTTTGTATGGGCACACGTATTTTCCCGGAGGTGGCACTAATTGTTGGGCGCGATTAAAATTGAGACTACGCTAGTGCACATCGCCGGGCTACCAATGAATGACGTCAAGGATGTTGCATTTCAAAAGGCCCATGCACATATCTAAGACGGAGATTGTAAGCTGGGGCGTATCCTAGCGTCGCTTTATGCTGCAGGAGCATTGATGTTGGATGATGCACAGCTCCTGAAATAAGCATCTACCCTACTTGACCGGCTGTGTTGTATGATTGTAGTGTCTTCGAGCCTAGTCCAAAGGCGAGGCCACAAATCAGATCTCGCGACGCAACTAACAAGACTAGCAGCTTTTCCTTGCGACTCTCCACTTAGGCACAATCTCGATTTGAGACTATCCACATGGGAGTGACAGCGATAACGGGTGCCTTTGTGAAACATCACCTTGGCAAGCTCGATGCCACCTATAGTCAACCCTTGCTCTAACGAACGCCGATAATTCGGCCTTTCGGTATGTAAAGTTGATTAATAAACGCTCTGGCGAAGTGATGTGTTGTTTCCAATCCTGGTATATCCACACAAAATAGGCCTGCTGGGATCCAAAATTAGATGGTTTTCGGTGAAAGAAGTACACAAGATACTTGGCATTTCTTGAGTTCAGGTACGGAAAAAATCATTTGTTTGCGAGCAGGGGTTAATATTTTCAACAATCCTAACTGGTCCGTTACAGACCTGAATCCAGTATGGCAGGTGGGATATTGGCGGTGGATCTCGGCAAATCCGGTACTGCAAGGTCCGTTATAACAAGGGTAAGACAGTTGGAGGTAAGGTGGAACAGAAGGTTCCGAAAACCATGGATTCAACTTCCCGTTTCGGACGTGGGATGGGTATATACTAGCTACTACCACTACCACTGACCCCCAGACAACCTACCCACCCCCAGACAACCTACCCATCCACAGTCACAGCCCTGATACCAACAGATCGTCTAGTTGGGAACTAGTCGGCCCGAATCTAGGCTCATCTAGTTTCCGATACAATAAGCTAACAATTACAAGCCATAGCCACAATCGGGACCCTGCGAAACTTCGAACTGTCAAGTAGTGGAACAGGTCGGTTTGATCCTGCTCTTACCTCGATTTCCCTACCAAAAGCTAACAATTACCAGCGATAACCACACAACTCGCAATCGCGACCCTGTAAAACGTCGTATCGTTAGGTTTGGAACTGGTCGGCTCAATCCCACTCTTATCTCACTTTTTGTATCAAAGAACTAACAACTACCAAGCCAGGGTCCGCAACCATGGCACCTTCGGCAAAGAAACACCGGAATTCAACAAAAAAAACCCAACAGACGAAGGGTGATGACAACAGTTCAGACGCACCGCCGCCACCGCCGCCACCACAGCGCTCCAAAACCCCAGTTCACACCGATGATAACACAGTCTGGGAAACCCGTGCTCCGTCGCAAATATCAGTTGCAGTCAAAAAGGAAGGGTGGAGCGAAACAAGGCTGTGGCAAATCATGGGATACACCAGTGCGGAAGGGACGCAGTTCAAGAGGCAATTGTTGAGGGGCTGGATAATGGAGAAACATCCGGAGGTGGCCGGCGGGCCGGAACGCATTGCGTACTGGCATCCCCGCGGCGAAGAGATTTGGCAGAGGGCAATAAGCGACTTCATTGTGGATTACAAGGAGCAGTTGCCGATCAACGAATTTCAGAATGACAACCGCATCCGACGGCACTGGGTTCACCTGTTACTGGTACAATGTGGCAACAGGTTGCGCTTGGACTTATCGGCCAACAAGAAGAAGCTAGGACCCATGCCCGAATCAAAGCCTTCGCAGCTAGCGGACTTGCCCTTTACCAGTTTTGTCGTTCTTCTCAGACACGATTCGTTGAGAAACCCTTTGCCATCAATCGCCTATCCCAACGTCGCCGCATGGGATGACCTTACAAATTGGCTGTATAAGCACATGACATCCAACGACCTCACCTATGAAGTGAGATTTAAGGTGAGGGTCAGTGATGAGGAGGTTCAGGAGAGCTTCCCTGGCTATGAGACGGGCCAGGAGGCGGTGGTGCCAATCAGCTCTCAAGAAGATTATAATACCGCTCTTCTACTGTGGCTCTCTCTTTCATCAACGTCAGGTTGTCCGAAGAGTCTGCAGATCTATGCGGTGGGAAATTCTAAGAAGAGGAAGGTAAATACACTCTAGTTGGTAAACAATGACGGCTATGTTAATGAAGTAAGTAGAACCCGGAACTCGATGCCGACAGCGACAGCGATGTTGGTCCGTCACAGAAGAGGAATAGGGAAGAAGAAGTAGCCACAGAAGAGAAAAAGACAAAAGAGAGCAAGGGGGGTAAAGGAAAGGGGAAACAAACACGTTCCTCGGAAGAGGGTAGTTGGTACGAACCTGACTTCGAAAACTTGTCTCGGCCACCATCAGTCACACCCTCCCTCTCATCACCAATAGATAGCCCATGGAGCAAACAGCAGACGCCTGAGGAGTCGATACCCGGTACGTAGTTTGCAAACCTTTACCATTTTACACATTGTTTGTGGCTCTAATTTGTGGATTTGTAGTGGATGTTTGGCAACGGATTTTGGATTCGCTTGGTATGAAGGTCAACCGTAATGAACGTCACTTTTTAGAGATGTTTGGAGGCGAGAAGGATCCGCTTACTCAAGATGGCGGTCAGTGGCAAAAGTTATTGGCCAACCATGCGAATGCTTATGAGCAAGAGTGTTTCGATGACGCACTCAAATATCTTGATGCGAAACCTGCACCACTCATCATTGGAGAGGTACCTGGAGGTCCAAAATGGGTTTTGCCGGGGATTCCAAATGGCCGGTTTATGATGCATCAAGTGTGGGGGATATGGTTCGTGATTAGGCGTTGGTTATGGCACTCCTCACTTCCGGGTGTGTTGATTGCCGACGAGATGGGCTTGGGAAAGACATGGACAGCGATCGGCGCTGCGATGACATCCAAATTCATCTGCGAGCAAGCCATAAGAGGCGACGTCCCCATGGCAATTTTCAACGGCCTTACGTACAAAGAGCAACAGATTCAGGCGACCCTCGACATCGATAATGCACACAGTAGACAACTGAAGGATCCAAGATGCACAAATCCATGTTTACCTCCACCTCTTGACCTTAAAAATCCGAAATGTGACCTTAGGCAGCCGATGTTGGTGGTTACTCTTTCGAATGTTGCCCACACCTTTACATCAGCTCTGGAAAAACTCGTGATGGGCACCAACTTCCGCATTCGAGTGTTGAACGGAAAGGACTACCAGCATGCCCGTGCTATTGACCTTAATTTCGGCAACGGGTACCCGGAACGGAGATGGGATATACATCTAGTGAACTACGAAACGTTGTTGAGTCGGTCCAAGATTAACGGCAAACAGCAGCTCAACGGTTGCCGCTGGTCTTTCGCTATTTTCGACGAATCCCACAAAGTCAAAAACCCGAAAACCGGAACATTCAAGTTATTCGAAGGACTTCCCTGCGCCTTCAAATTGCAGGTAACTGGAACTCCGGCCTTCCATGGGCTAAAGGACTGGCTACACCAGACTCAGTGGCTCTTCAGTGGTGCCCGCAAAACAAACCGTTCCTATCAGAAGCATGGCCCGGATGCATTGGCGGACGCGATTCAGAGGCTCAACAATGCCACACGATCCCAGGATGCAGGAGAGGCAGCTGCTGCAAGTGGGATGGTCATCGACGTCACCTCACCATGGTGCATTCGGCGTTGGGCGGATATGAGGACCAGCGACGGTAAGCGGCTTATCCCACAGTTCGATGTTGCTGTCACAAATGTCAACACTCGATGGACCGAGGAAGAGCTCAATCTCCATACCAGGAAAGTCAAAAAACTTGTCGATAGCAAGCTGGCGGTAATGTCGAAGATTCACCGCTGGCGGTTATACTGTTTCAGTCAGAGGTTGGGAAATACTGGCGACAAAAATGACAACGGGGAGTGGTATGATGATTGGGGAAGTAATGGAGGGCTTGAATATTATCACGACTCGCCGGTTTTTCGATGGCTCAGAAATTCACTCGTTCCGTTGCTCTATGATCAGCCTGGCGCACCTCCGCTCCCACCACCACCTTCCCCGAGTGACGCCGCGGAGATGCAAAATACATCGGTATCGACCTCCAAGATGCCAAACAAGGTGGTTATATTCTGCGGCCTCCCTGGCCAAGTTCGCCATACATTGTGGTGGTTCAAAACATTCTTCCCCAAAATTCCTGCGTTCACGCTCTTGATGGGAAGCACTGCAGAGGAGCGATCGGATACCCAGCAGCGATTTGCCGACGTTCAGGAACCTGCGATCATGATCACGACCCCACAGATTGGAGGTGTCGGGTTGAACTTAGTCGCAGCAAACCACGTCGTGGTCGCACAGAAAGTATGGGTGGTGAACGAACAACGGCAAGCGATTGGTCGCATTGTTAGGCTCGGTCAAATGCGGCAGCCGTATGCTTGGATACTGCACACCGGCCCCGGTGGATTCGATGATCGTGCCAGAGAGCTACAAATGCTGGGGGGAATTGGAGAGATGCGCGTTCTACACGGTTTAATGGATCATCCCGAGATCACTTTTGAGATGGTCAATGATGCCTTCAAGGCCAGAGGTGTCCGATTGCCGGACGATACGAATGATTACTGCGGCACAGAAGGTTCCGATTAGGTATAGCATCTTTTGTTGTAGTTTCACTCTGCTTGCTTTTCAGGTTGCTAACCTTTGTTGCATTTTCCTAGGTTTCTCAGGAATGCGAATTTAGTCTATGCTTCTGGATGGGCCTTCGGCGTATGTTCGGGAATATTGGGATGGATAGATCTGGAAGTGATCTGGGGATTGTCTTTTCGATGTGCTGCATCTCGGGAGTGCCTTTGGGATTTGTAATGGAATTTGAGCAAATATCAGTCGGATGGTTCTCCAGTAGGTAATTTGTTATTCACCAAACCGTACATCAAATACAATTATTGGATATTTCACTTCTGCCCGGGATATCTCGTCTGGTCGTGGTTCCAGGTATCCTGATCCCAAAATTTTGATTGTGGTTCCGGTGTGAAGTAGATGAGTCACCTGGCTGGAGAGCCCCGTCTGCGCCCTTCTCATCACTTCTCGGGGGTGTCTAAACGATTTTGATAAGATAACTTCAACCGGGAGAGCATTGAAGGCGGTAAGAGGCAAAAGGGAACCCAGCAAAGGGAGAGCTTCCAATCCACATAGTTTCGTTGAATTGGGAGAAAAGTCAACTATTATTCACTGCAAAGAAGGACCCAATGATGCCTCCCATCAAGCCCACTTGACTCCCATATCCTCCAAAAGTGCGCCTCTCATCTCTAAACCCATGTCTATTTGTATCACATCTCCAAGTGCACCCTCACTTCAAGGCTCACACATGCGTACTTGTCACATCCAAGCACGCCATCACTTCCATGTGCGCCCCCAACCTCCATGTTCATGTCTGCGCACTTCTTATATCTAAGCGCACTTTTCACTTCCGAGTGCGCCCCCAACCTCCATGTTTACGTCTGCATACCTTTCACCTCCAAACACTCACCAGTTAGGGCGATAAACAGTTTGTCCTACCATAGAGTGTTCTCGGTTTTAAAGCTAAAAAGTACACGTCATTACAGCTCTCGGCCTAGTTCCAAACGCTTGGCCATTGTCGATATCAGACGTCCAGTCAATCGGTTTCCAGAGCACCTAGTTTTTCGTACCATATGTGTAATACAATTCTATCGGTTCCACCCGCCTGATCAAGGTGTAGAACAATGTCAAAACCTGCGGGGGTAGGGGTTTCCGATACAAATGACGCACTAAGTGATACTTCACGTGAGTTTTCTCCTAATCACACTCGCTTTACGTCGATTAGACCTATTACCTTCAAATTTAACCCTGGGAAGTGTAGTAGTATTCTCATCAGAATAACCTTCAGCACCCCTCTGTCAAGCTCATGGTTAAGGATTTGCTTAACGACGTGCTGTTTAGATTAGTCTCTGCCCAACTTCCATTAATAGCCTAGCGAACGAAGTGCCTCTAGGCGACGGAATCCACTAGTGACATGGCAGCATTGTACCCGTCTCCCGCCAGCCCCAGCTCCAGTCATACCCCATAGATTCAGAACACGTATTGGTAAGCGGATTGCTCGTCCTAACCCGGCGTCAGAACGATGCTCCAACAGTGTCCCTTAATGTTTGCTGAGAATCTAAGGGCCAGACGGATGGGAGTTGCGTCACCATTTATCACTCTCCAGGGCTGCTGGAAAAGCTGCTGAATATCCGGTAGGGAGTAGTAATAGTAGCAAAGGGTAGCACCGGCATACCCGAAGATATACCCGAAGATTATTTATATATATCTTGAGTCTCTCTCTCTTCTCCCTATACCACAGTCTAGCACACGGGTTTCGCCTTCATATTCGCAACGAAGGCACTGAAAAAGGTGTTGCATTTTATTAGAAGCATATAGTTGGCTGTGTGGATGTACGTTAGAGGACTTCACCTGTAGCCATCAATCTCTCACTTGGCCAGCTCGAGCGATGCCCACAAGGATGTTTCATAAGGAACTGGCATCAGCCTATATCAACAAAGGTCTCAAAAATGAACATCTTATCGTACCAAATTTCAAGGTGACGCTCGATTGATCTTACCGCTTGATAATTCTTAATGGTATTCAAAAACTGCTGACTTGGACGCCGCGGTAGCAGTGGTTGAACTTTAGGTATATTACGGGATAGGTTCAAACCTATAAAATCACTAATACTAAAACTGTCTCGCGGTATGAATAACTTTAGGTTATCCAATTATTCAGGTAAAATACCAGCAGAATTTTTTAACCCCATCCCCCGCATTTGGCGCTACGTAGTTCACTTTGTTTATGGGAGGGATAATGAGGTGGGTAGAAGTTGGGTAGAATTTAGTACGTAATGTTGCTTGGAAAATATTTAAGATTTGTGAAACGACTTACTGATAGCTGTCGAGAATCGAATAAATTCATTTAATACCGCTTCACTGGAATCACAGGTCAAAAATCTCATCACCATGCCCGCTTCCATTGGATAGCATGAGATTCAGGTATATTACCCAAACGCAAGAGAAACCTATCCCGGGGTTTTCCGCTTAATCTCTCAGGTACTCACGAGTGATGGTGTATGTTTGAAACCTGAGAATCTGGAAGTCCAAGCAGTGGCTAGATCATCCAAGGGAAGGTATAACATCCCTTTCATCCTGTCTTTCGGCCTCAAATTCTGTTCTTTCTCCACTGCCAGAAGTAACTCGATAAGTACTGCGCTGCACCTCACCGCAGAGAACGGTCACGAGGCGGGAGTCGGCTGCTGATCGACAAGGACGTCGATATCTCGGGCGTCGATATCTTTATCGCCGACAAAAGTGGTCTACACCGCTACACCACGCTCCGCAAAACAGGCATAAAAGAGTTGCAGTAGTTGTGCCGCCACCCCTCCACAACCCGTAGTTCCACATTAGAGATGGGGTTAGTGGCCGCGGTGTCAAAGTAAAGACACTAATAGTGCCCTCCGTTGCGTAGCGGTAGTAGGTGGGGAAGCCACGACTTGCGAACTAGGGTTCTCTTCAGGAGAGCGGTGGGAAAATTTCTGGTTATGCAATGGCCGCGAAGCAGCCGAATGCACTACGATTACAACAACCAGTAGTTTCATATATACTCTTTAGAGTACGTACCGACATATCTGCGGACAAGCGAGACAAGCGAAGTCTCTCTGGACAGTAGATTCGCGCACTGTACGGCGGCTATTGACTTTACCAAATATATGTCGCTAGAAATCTATGTGCGCATTACAACCGTACACTCCCCAATTGGAGGGCCCAACATGGAAGAATCCCCTCATAATCTGAGTTCCTTCTAATTAATCGTTATCTAGTTTTATTGGGTCTATCGTTGCTGAGATAGATAAAAGTCAACATTGTTGGGGTGGCCGGGATTCATGGGCATGACAGTGTTGCCTCCTCTCAACACATCTAGACATCTCGCACAAACCATCCCTCCGGCAACACCATGGAAGGTATGATTGAGATAAATCCTAATTGGATCTACCAATGCAATCCCATCGCTAGATATTGGCACCCAAAAATTCGTAGTAGTTTTCGCTATTAACGTAAGGATGCGCAGAAATAATAGCTTAGGCGCTAGCAAGCGCTAAGAACAAGTCTATCTCGTTTAGCGAATTCATCGTGTCTGCGAATGGCGTTTAGCGTAATCCCGCCTCATTCAGGGAATCTACTAACGAGGTGGTATCAAGGCATCGACTCTCCACCATATAGAAATTTAGAGATCTCCTATAACACATATTTAATGTTAACGCAACTTAGGACAACACCTCAGAACGTAAAATAATGGATGAGAATGCAGGCATACGCATGAGATATTCAGGGAACGGACCCTCTTGAGTATTAAGTTTTTTGTATCAGATAAATTTTTTGGGCGGGCAGGTGACGGGAGTTGGTGGTATTGGCGGTGGTAACCTGTCTCGTCCCTAGACTCTCATTCGCAGGCTCGCTCGGCAAGTCCTGTGGATAAACGAGGTACTACGAGTAGCAACACCACTGGAGGCTGGGCACGAGACAAGTAGTAACAGCAGTTACTGCACAAAGTTACCCACCCTGTTTAAGGATTTAGTGAACCAGAGGTTCAAACACGGAATCCACCCCATCTGCGAACAGGATGGATCCGCCAACGGGGTGGAACAAATTGCTATCGTACGGTGTTTGGAGACTCCGCTGGATAAGTGATGTTGGAATTGTGGGACAATTGTCCTAAATCATGCATCGGCTTTGCAATGCGGTAACATAATGTATCATAGCATATTAACTCCACCCAATCATTCAACATACTGTACTGGTCGTCGTGGTCCGGACAAACCCTGGTGCTGACCACAATTTTGGAGTCGGACAGCTTTTGGATACTCGGGCATAGAATTTAGTTCGCTATTTATAAGTGCAGGTTAATGACCGTAAAATGGAATAGGAGGAGTAAAGGGCGGCCCTGCTGGAAGGACTCAGAAGTTTCAGAATTTGCAATTATTTTAATGCCTGTGGTCGTCGAATGTATAATCACTGGTGCTGATACTTTGATTTTCGGAAACCTCAACCTGACGCTGACTGACGCAAAAATTGTCTGGGCGGATATCCCATGCTTACTGCTGACATCTTGACCATAGCAGTCAGTACAGTACTACCGTCGCGTAGAAAATCCGCCTGCCTGAGCAAGGTTAACAGTCTATAATTATAATACGTCTACTGTATAATTTAGACGAACTCGTTACTTTGTAGTACGTGCAGGTTGCATGACAGGTGAGGGAAGTTCTTGTATTGCCGAGTAGCGTGTATTTAGCAGTCGTCTTTTCTTTCCCTTTCACTTCACTTTCGTTTGCTATAGGAGAAGAAGGGTAGAAGGAGGGGAGTTCCCCCACCTAGCTTTTGTTTGTTGTTTAATCATACTGTATTGACTCTAATTAGAGTATGACAGGACCCTGATATCCCCTCCGCCTCCGGGCGAGCCGGCTAGATGGCGGAGCTCCCCCCCCGCTA